>ENA-ORCS01000366-ORCS01000366.1-marine-metagenome-genome-assembly--contig:-NODE-366-length-35802-cov-7.350679_pt1 | contig 35802 bp, 37 predicted proteins | sample MGYA00237781_ERZ508513 | MGnify/ENA primary metagenome ERZ508513 (study PRJEB26184, sample SAMN06268793) | marine metagenome | isolation source: Eden Landing Ponds, San Francisco, CA, USA | place...
CTGCCGCTGACGGCGCTGCTGTTCCGCGGTCGACTGCGCGACGCCGAGACGGTGGCGCTGTCGCTGCTGTTCGCCGCCAACCCCATCCTGTTGTACTTCTCGCGGTTCTACCGCAGCGACCTGCTGGTCGTCACGTTCGCCATCGCGACGCTGGGGCTGTTCGTCCGAGCACACGACGACGGCGACCCGCGGTACCTCTATCTCGGCGCGGCGACGCTGGCGGCGGCGATGAGCGCCAAGGAGAACGCGCTGGTGTACCCGATCTGCTGGCTGGGGGCGCTGGCGCTGCTGTTGGACCACCGCCTGTTTCTCGCGCGGGCCCGCGAGTCGACGCCGCTGGCGGCCGCGAAGGAGACGTTCTGGGACGATGTCGTCGGCGTCTGGCGGTGGCGCTGGCCGATCGGGAAGGCCGCCGTCGCCTTCCTCGCGGTGTTCGTGTTCTTCTACGCGCCCCGCGGCGGCGGCTACGGCGGCTACGTCAGCGACCACGGCGCCGGGCTCTGGATGTCCCTGGAACTGCTGATGTTCGAACTGGACCCGACGATGTTCCTCACGGTCCTCGAGGAGGCGACGCTGGGCACCGTCGACACGTTCATGAACAGTCGGTGGTCCGATCCCCACGAGAACGACTACCTGACGTTCCTCGAGCACTTCATCCAGTCGCTCCGGGCGGGCGCCGTCGTGGTCGTCGGGATGGCCGTCGTCGGGTTCGTCGCGGACCGCTACGCCGCGGACGGCGCCCGTCCGCTGGTGGCGCTGTCGTTCTACTGGGGCGCCGTCAGCGTGTTCGGCTACCCCATCGCGACGGACATCCGAGCGGCGTGGGTGACCAGCCACGCCATCGCGCCGCTGGCGATTCCGGCGGCGGTCGGACTGGGGCTGATCTGGCGGTGGGGTTCGGAGGCGGTCGCCGAGGAGGACGAACTGGGGGTCGCCATCGCCGTCCTCCTGGTCGCGCTGCTGAGCTTTCAGGTCGGTACCAGCGCCTACGGGCTGGTGTACGCCGCCCCGCAGTCTCAGGACAACCAGCTGGTCCAGTACGCTCAGACCTCCTCGACGGACATGAAGGACGTACTGAACGGCCCCGTCCGGGAGGCCGCCGAGGGCAACGAGGGCGTCGACGTCGTCTTCTACGGTGAGGAGTTCAACTCCACCAACGAGTCGCTGGCGAAGACCCCCGGCGCGGCGGGTGGGGGGTGGTTCGCGCGACTCCCGATGGCCTGGTACTTCGAGATACACCAGGACAAACTCGGCGACGAAGGGTTCACCGTCGCCAGCACCGCCGACGCCGGGACGTTCGCCCGGACCGACCCCGAGCGGTACCCGCCCGTCGTGATCGCGTTCGCCAACCGTTCGTACTACGGGTCTCAGGCGACGGAGGGTGACCTCAGAGAGCACCTCGCGGGGTACCGACGGTACGAACTCCAGCGCTACCAGTACAGCAGCGCCCTCGCGGTGTACGTCCGCGCCGACTGGGAAGCGTACGCCGACGTCGAGAGCGGCCTTGACCGGACGGCGTCGCGACCCGCGTCCGGCCCGCTCGACATCCCGAACACCACAAGGGCCGAGAGGGACGAGCAGCGAGACCGCGACGGCCCGGCGGTCGACCCCACGGGCGCCCTGGCGTGGGGGGCGCTGGCCCCGGCCGTGGCGTGTCGCCGGTACGGCGGCACCTGAGAGGCCTGGTCTCGTCACCGTCGCGTCTCGGGTCGCTGTCGGAGCGCTTAACCCCGCGTGGGTCCAACCTCGCGGGGAATGACCGACTCGGCGCTCGACGTCGTCGAACTGCTGGTGACGGCGGCGGTGTACTCGGAGAACCGATCGCTCGACGAGGACGACCTCCCGCCGCGGATTCGGACGGTGTACTGGAGCGGCGCCGCCGACGCCGACGCCGACGGCGACGAGGGAGCCCGCCCAGGGAGCCGTCGGCGCGGGGTCGAACGACCGCTGACGGTCACCGCGGCGACCGCCCGCGAAGCGACCGGGGTCGACGACCCGTGGGGGGCGGTGTCGGACCTCATGTTCACCGAGCGCAGCGAGTTCTCCGGGTCCATCTCGCTGACGGACCTCGACCTGGCCGCCGAGTGGCTGGCAGACCGCGTCGACGCCGACCGCGTCCGCTCGAATCCGACGCTGGCGGCCCACTACGACGACGAGTTCGACGTCGACCGCGAGACCGCCCGCGAGCACAACCGCCCGGTGCGGGCCGACCGGGTGTGGATCGACTCGCTGCTGGAGGAGTACTTCGACGACGAGGAAGAGGAGGAGATGCTCGATCTCGTGGACATCCGGGCGCCCGAGGAGATCGAGATGACGCTGGACGAACTGGTGTTGACGCCCGACCAGGAGGGTGAGATCGAGAAGATCGTCAAGGCCATCGAGCACCGCGAGTACCTCGCCCAGATCGGCCTCCGCGAGATCGGCAAACTCCTGTTCGTCGGGCCGCCCGGCACCGGCAAGACCTCCACGGCGCGGGCGCTGGCCCACGACCTGGACCTACCGTTCGTCGAGGTGAAGCTGTCGATGATCACCAGCCAGTACCTCGGCGAGACCGCCAAGAACGTCGACAAGACCTTCGAGGTCGCGAAGCGACTGTCGCCCTGTATCCTGTTCATCGACGAGTTCGACTTCGTCGCCAAGACCCGTAGCTCCGACGAGCACGCCGCGATCAAGCGCGCGGTCAACACACTGCTGAAGTCCATCGACGACATCTCGCTGATCCAAGACGACGTGCTCCTGATCGGCGCGACCAACCATCCCCACGAACTGGACGCCGCCGCGTGGCGGCGGTTCGACGAGATCGTCAACTTCCCCAAGCCCGACGACGGGATGCGCGCGGACATCCTCGAAGTGATCACCCGGGAGATGGACATCGAGGCGTTCGACGCTCTGGACATCGCCGAGCGCACCTCGGGGCTGACCGGCAGCGACCTCCGGATGGTGCTCCGTGAGGCCGTGCTGACCGCGCTCACCGACGATCGCACCACCCTCACGCAGTCGGACCTCGTCGCCGCCGTCGAGGAGTTCGAGGAGCGGGACAACCTCAAGAACATGGACATGATCGAGGGCGACCACGACGCTCTGGTCGCCGGCGGCGACTTCGAGAGTGCCACCGACGACGCGGCCCCCGACGGCGGCCACGACCACGATCACGATCACTAGCCGACCGCGGTCCGCCTCAGTCGGTCCGCAGGTACATCCCCTTCGACGCTGGTCGGGTCTCCTCGAAACCGAACTGTTCGTAGAACCCGTCGACGTCCGCCATGAGGTTCACGTAGGCGTCTGGCGGTGCGGTCTCCTCGACGTACGCCAGCACGGCCGTCATCAGTCGCGTCCCCAGTCCGCGGCGCTGGTGGTCGGGGTGGACCGCCATGTCGCAGACGTGGAACACGCTGCCCTCGTCGCCGACGACGCGGGCCATCCCGACGACCGTCTCGGTCGGTTCGTGGACGGCGACGGCGCCGAACAGCGAGTTCGGCAGCCCCTGCTCGATGGCCGCACGCGAGCGCTCGGCCATGTCGGCGGCCGCACGGAGCGATTGGAACTGCTCGACGGTCGGGAGCCGCTTCTCGACGGTGTAGGCGTCGCTGTCGGTCACGGGCGGGGGTGAGGATTGCGGGGGCGATACGTCTGTCGCTCGGCGGCGTCGATCAGTGCTCGCGGCCGCGTTCGCGGGCGACTTCGGCGATGCCGGCGTTCGCCGAGCAGTTCGGACAGGCGTTGACGTCGCCGCGCTCGTCGGCGAACACGCGAGCGAACCGATCGGACACATGGTTGCCGCAGTGGTCACAGGCAGGCATGGGTTGACGGGGCAGGGTGCTCCCGTCCGTAGCGAGGGCCAGACCCCTCTAAACCGTTGGCCGACTTCTCACCCAAATTCGTCTAGGGTCGGTCGGAACTGTCCGTTCGCGGCGTCGCGGACGACGAAACCGTTTTCCCGGGCGGCGGTCCAGAGAAGAGCATGAAACTGCTACTCGGCCTGGCGGGGACCGAGGAGTCCGAGCGCGCCCTCGACGAGGTGATCGAGCGGGCAGCGGCGGTCGGTGACGATCTGACCGTCGCCGTCGTCGACCGTGAGGGCGTCGCCGAGAGCGACCGCGAGGCGACCCGAGACCGCGCCGTCGAGCACTGCGAGGCTGCGGGGCTCGCGGCCGACGTGCGCCTGCTGGAGGGCCACCCCGGCAGCGCCCTGGTCGAACTCGCCGAGCGCGAGGGGTTCGACCGGCTGATCATCGGTGGCGGCACGGAGAGTCCGATGGGCAAGATCGAACTCGGCCCGGTGACCGAGTTCGTCCTCCTGAACGCACAGGTCACGGTGACGCTGGTCCGATGACCCGACCCGTCCGCACCTATCCCGACGAGCCCTCGGGGCCGTTCCCGGTTCCCCCGGCGAGTTTCGAGGACCGCGAGGGCCGCGGGATCGACCTGTGTGCCGCCGGCCCCGAAGACGTCGACGACATCGTCGAGATGTACGTCGCGTTCGACCCCGCAGACCGCGCCCAGGGCATCCCGCCGACCGGCGAATCCGCCGTCCGGGAGTGGCTCGACACCGTCCTCGCGGAGGGGCCCGACGTCGTCGCCCGCTACGACGGGGGCGTGGTCGGGCACGCGACGCTGGTCGCCGCGCCGGACACGCCCGAACGACTCGCCGGCGACGACGCGGAGCCCGACGGCGAGGCGGCGGAACTGGCCATCTTCGTCCTGCAGGGGTACCAGGGCGCCGGCATCGGGCGGCGCCTGCTGGAGACGACGCTGGGGCGTGGCGCCGCGGCGGGGTTCGAGCGCGTGTGGCTCACCGTCGAGCGCTGGAACCACGCCGCGGTCGGACTGTACGAGTCGATCGGCTTCGAGCGCAGCGGCACCGACCGCTTCGAACTTGAGATGGCGATCCGCGTCCGCACCGACGGCGAGCCCCCGCCGGTGGCAGACGCGACCGCGGATCAGACCGACAGCACCGGCTGACTGGCGTACTGGAGGACGTAGCCCGCGGCCTTCTCGAGGACGTCGCCGTGCTCGTGCTCCCGGGGAACGACCAGGAAGTCGGCGTCGACCTCCTCGGCGGCGTCGAGCACGACGCTGCCGGGGTGGACCCGCTTGCGCCTCGTCGAGAAGCCGTACGCCGAGGCCGTCGAGACGGGGACGTCCGCCTCCTCGCCGAGGGTCGTCAGCGTCGACAGCACGGCGTCGATCTCTTCGGCGACGGCGTCGTCGTCGGCGGCGCCGCTCTCGACGGCCCGGACCGTCTCCTCACCGAGGACGTACAGCGCGTGGACGGCGGCGTCGTACCGCCGTGCGACCGCGACGCCGTACTCGGCGGCGGTCAGCGCCTCGTCGCCGCCGTCGACCGGGACCAGCACCGTCTCCACCGTCAGGTCGGTCCCGTCCGTGTTCGTGGACATACCACCGGGTGCGGGCGGCCCGGGCAAAAAGTCACCGCCACGACGTGGCTGCGACCCACGCCAGCGGGCCCCACGGGACCCGCCGAGTCGAAACGGATTTACCGATCCCCCGAGAGGGTGTGGTCCATGGATCGCGCACTCGCACTCGTCGAGAGCGACGAAGCCACGAAGGCGCTCGTCCGCGAGGCCGGCGAACTCGCGGCGGGGGTCGACGCGGAGTTGCTCCTGTTGCACGTCACCACCGAGGAGGAGTTCGAAGAAGAGTCCGGCGGGCTGGCCGGCCTCACCGAGTACGCCGAGTCGTACGGCTCGGCGAACGCCCGTGACGGCGCCGAGTCGTTCGCCCGGGACATCGGCCAGGAGGTGCTGGAGGGGATCGACGTCGACTGGACGCCGATCGGCGCGCTGGGCGACACCGCCGAGGAGGTCGTCGCCGTCGCCGAGGAGTTCGAGGCCGACCACGTGTTCATCCGGGGCCGCCAGCGCTCGCCCGCCGGGAAGGCCATCTTCGGCGATCTCGCACAGAGCGTCATCCTGAACTTCGACGGTACCGTCACCGTCGTCACGAACTGATGGCCACCATCGACAGCATCGTCGTCGCGACCGACGGCTCCGAGAGCGTCAGCCGAGCGGTCGGGGTCGCCCTGGACGTCGCCGAGCGGTTCGACGCCGCCGTCCACGTCCTGTCGGTCGTCGACACCGGCGAGATCGACTCCTCGCCGGAGCAGTTGCGCTCGGAACTGGCCGACGCGCTCGAACGCCAGGCCCACGAGGCGCTGGCCGCCGTCGACGACCGCGCCGACCGCCCGGTCACCACGGCGATCCGGAAGGGCCGCCCGGCCGACGAGATCGTCGCCTACGCACGCGAGGAGGAGCTGGACGCCGTCGCGGTCGGCACCCGCGGCCGCCACGGCGAGAACCGCCTGCTGGTCGGGTCCGTCGCCGAGCGGGTCGTCCGCACGGCCCCGGTGCCCGTGCTGACGGTTCGGCAGCTCGACGCCGAGGAGTAGTCCCGCCGGCGGGGTTCAGCGCCCGTAGTACCAGTAGGAAACGCCGAGAAACGTCGCCAGGGCGCCGCCGACGAGGCCGATCCCCTCGCCGTACGGCACGCCGAGCGCGCCCAATCCCGTCGCCGCCAGCGACCCGACCACCGCCACCAGGAACAGCAGTGCGATGCCGAGTTGCCACTGCTGGAAGTCGCTCATCATCGGATCGTTGGATTCGTTCGCCATGACTTCCTCTCGAAGCCGGCCCGGAAAACACCCCGTGCCGGTCGGCGTCAGCCCACGACGCCGCGGGCGATCAGCGACGCCGCGGGGGTCGCCACGCTTCCGGCGCCCAGCCCCGCCAGTACCAGGATCGCGACCACGACCAGCAGACACGCCACCAGCCAGTAGGTCGGGTACCCGCGCTCGACGGTCAGGTACAGGCCGACCCCGACGAACCCCGGCGCCAGCCCCAGCAGGAACAGGACGACGACCCCGACGCCCCACGTGAAGTGGTACTCGCCGGTCTCGTGGTCGCTCTGCATCCCGCGAAACAGGAAGTACGCGAACGCGCTCACGCCGGCCAGGACGCCGAGGACACCCAGCACCTGCAACGTTCCCGTGGCAACGACCATACCCCGGCGACGCGGCGGGGGTGGGAAAAGGTGGTGGTCGGTTCGTTGCTCGCAGACGTGCGGAACTCATTTCGCTCATAAGGTTTGATATGGTGAGAGTTAGTTGTCACAGAATAAGATGAATAAGGACGCTGTTAGGGAGTATGTCGAGCAATCTGACGCCGTTCTTGACTCTTCTCCGCAAATGGACGAGGCCAACACGAAGGCGGCTGTCCTGCGCAACTTCTTGGAACTTCTCGATTGGCAGATTCCACAGAACACCCAATTGGAATACTCTGTTAAGGCGTTCGGGCAAACGTACAAGGTAGATTATTCCCTGATCCTCGATGGAACGCCGGTCGCATTCCTCGAAGCCAAAGGCGCTGACACAGCCCTGACTGACGACCACGAAGAACAGTTGTCATCGTACATGATGAATAAGAATGTTACCTACGGTATCCTCACGAACGGCAAGGAGTACCGCTTCTTTCAGCGGCGCGTGGACGCCTCGAACGTAGACGTTCAGAAGGTGGGAAACGTAGCACTCGAAGACCTACCAAACCGCCTCGCTGTTCTCAAAGCATACGAGAAAGACGCTATTGAATCGGGCGAATCGGGGAAGATACTCGGTCGAATAAATGAATTCCGTGAGGCCCGCCAAACGCTTGAAACCGACAAGGACGCCTTGGCAGTTGAACTCTCTAATACGCTGGCAGACACAGTTTCTGACTCTATCTCGTCACTGGCAGAAACACAGGCAAAAGAGATGATCGACCGGCTCGTGGAAGACATAGATTCTGAGATTGACGCCGACAACGGTGAGCGAACCGATGACCCGACTGGTGGCGGGGGTGGTAGCATCGAACCATCGAAGAATCATATTGCCGGTCGGATTAGACGCGCCGAGGTGGATGGCGACAACGACGCGAAGATCGCAGTGTTCCCGACGAAGGAATCCGGGCTGCCCTTCCTGAAAGAGAACAACGCGTGGGGTTTCGTTCGCGTCGGGAGTGAGTTTGAGTACGTAGCGATGTACGTAACTGGCGACGTGCGTCAGGTGAAATACATCGCTACGGTCAAGGACGTAGTTCCGCCGGAAGAGGCTGAACTCTCTCGCCCCATCGAAGAGTACGCTGACGGCGCAAAAATAGCAGAAGACAAGATGGTGATCCGATTTGAACCGGGAAGTCTGTATGAGTTAGAAGACCCTGTTCCATATGAGACCAAGTATCCACAGGGACTTCGCTACACCACACTCGGAGCGCTCCGGACAGCAGATACGACCGACGATATGCTCTAAGTCCAAAATTTTCACAGAGACCAATGTGGGGGAATCGTGTGCCGGCTGGCAATCGAACCCGATGAAGAGACTCGCTGCGCGCGACTGGCAGGGTTCAATCCCCTAGAACGCATTTGCTGCTCATGGGTCGTTCGCAGCAAAATGCGCCGGCCGGGAATTGAACCCGGGCTATGAGCTTGGGAAGCTCATGTCCTACCACTAGACCACCGGCGCTTGCTCGTTCACTGCGTTCACTCGCTCGCCCCGAGGTTCGCCTCGTATCGCTCGGCTCACCACCGGCGCTCACTCGCCGGTTCGCCGCCCCCGCACTTGAACGTCACGTTCCCCGACAGCACGAACCGGGTCGTCGCGCTGGACGAACGTCCAGTGAAGTGTGCTCCAAGCGGGCGAACGAAAACGAAAGTCGCGACGACAGTCGGCTATTTACCGGTGGACTCGCTAGCGACGGTCGATGATCGACCTTCGGTTCTCGGAGGCAGAACTGACCGCACAGCGCGAGCACATCGTCGGATTCGTCGAGGATGTCGTCGACGACGCGGGCGCCGAGGGGGCGGTGCTGGGGCTGTCCGGCGGCATCGACAGTTCGCTGACCGCGTTCCTCGCGGCGGAGGCGCTGGGCCCCGAGGGCCTGCGCGGACTGGTGTTGCCCTCGACGGTCAACCGGGAGGACAACATGAGCGACGCCGAACGCGTCGCCGAACAGCTGGACATCGAGTACGACGTGATCGAGATCGAACCGTTCGTCGAGGGCCTGCGGGGGGCGCTCCCGGAGGTCGAGGGCGACGAGATCGCGGTCGGCAACGCCCGGGCGCGGTTCCGCGGCGTGCTGAACTACGCGGTCGCCAACCACGAGAACCGCGTGGTGCTGGGCACCGGCAACCGGTCGGAGGCGCTGGCGGGGTACTACACGAAGTACGGCGACCAGGCCGTCGACTGCAACCCGATCGGCAATCTGTACAAGACCCAGGTTCGCCAACTGGCTCACCGCGTCGGCGTGCCCGAGGACATCGTCGAGAAGCCGCCGACTGCGGGGCTGTGGGCTGGCCAGACCGACGAGGCCGAGATGGGCGTCACTTACGAGACCCTGGACGCCGTCCTGGCGGTCCACGTCGACGGGCCGCTGTCGACCAGCGCGACCGTCGACCTGCTGGACGTCGACCGCGAAACCGTCGGGCGCGTCGATACCCTGTACGAGCGCAGCGCCCACAAGCGCGCGATGCCGCCGGCGCCCGAGGTGCTGTCGCTGTGACCGTCAGGCCGTCGTCTCGTTGCCGTCACCGCCGGTGTACTCGGCGATCACGGTGACTTCGTCGCCCTCGCTCAGTTTGTACAGTTCGGGGTTGACCTCCTCGCCGTTGACCCGGTAGACGACCCGCTGGTCGGGAGCCGCGTCGTCGTAGACGGTGCCGTTGTAACTGAGGGTGCCGTTCGTGACGCCGATGCCCAGCGTCTCCAGGCCGTACTCCAGGGTGATCCGCTGTGCGTGGAGGTGGTAGTAGTTGTCCGGCAGGTCCCCCGGTTCGAAGTGGAAGTAGTCGTCCTGCAGCTGGAACCGATTCCGGGTGAAGTCCAGGCGCTGGCCGTCGATCTCGACGGTCATCGGGCCGTGTTCGTGGACCGCGCCGGGGCTCTGGGGCAGCGCGACCTGGTCTTGGGCGGGGCCTGGCACGTCCCCACCGGTCGCCATCGGGCTCTGTGCGTTCTGTGCGGCGGGGTCGATGGTGCTGTCGCCCCCGCCCCCGCCGGCGAAGACGGTGCCGAACGCGAACGCCGCTAGCGCCGCGATCACCGTCACGGCGGCGATCGAGACGTACAGCTGCGTCCGCCCGCCGTCTTGCTCGGCCTCGTGGTTCTCGACGCGCTTCTCCTCGATGCGGCCCAGCTCGTCGCGGTGCTCGGCGGCGAGGTGCGCGAGGTACGCGTCCTCGTCGTCGAAGGTGTCCCCGCAGTGATCGCACTCCTCCATGGCCTCCCGTGAGAGACGGACGGACACGACCCTTTCGGTGGTCCCTCGTCGTCGAGCGCGATGCCCGTCGCGACCGTCAGCGCCGCGACCGCCGCGGCGACCGTCGACGCCCTCACCCCCGCTCGTCGCGGATTGCGGCGCCGTGCTTGGCCACCAGGTCGGCGAAGGCGTCGGCCTCGCGGCGTTCCTGCGCCGGGCGGTCGGCCTCGCCATCGTCGTCGCCGTCGGGCGGGGACAGCAGCGCCCCGAGTCGCCGGAGCGTACTCGCCGGCGCGTCCGCGACCTCGTGGGCGACGGCTTCGGGCTCCTCGACAACCCGCGAGACCAGCCCCCAGGACAGCGCCGTCTCGGCGTCGACGGTCCGTCCGGACAGCGTCAGGTCCGCGGCGACACCCTCGCCGACGACCCGCGGCAGGCGCGCGGTGCCACCCCAGGCGCCGAACAGCCCCAGCCGGACGCCGGTCTCGGCGAACGTCGCCTCGGGGGTGGCCACCCGGAGGTCGCAGGCCAGCGCGAGTTCGACGCCGCCCCCCCGCGCCGGCCCGTCGACCGCCGCGACGACGACCGACTCGTCCGTCTCGAGGGTCCGTGCGACATCCTGGCCGAGTTCGGCGAACTCCCGGGCGCCCTCCCGGTCGAGGTCCGCGACGACGTCGAGGTCGGCCCCGGCACAGAACGCCGGTCCTTCGCCCCGGAGGCACACGACGGGCGCATCCGTCTCCTCGACGGCGGCCCGCAGTTCCCGCAGCGCCGCGGGGGTCAGGGCGTTCCGTCGTGCGGGCCGATCCAGCGTGACACGACACACCGCGCCGTTGCGTTCGCGTCGCACCATACCCGACGGAGGGGGTGGTTTCCAAAGGTCTTTCCGCCTGCCGGGCCTACCCGGTACCGATGGACGAGGCCGCCCGGTGCCGGCGTGCCGCCCGCGACGCCGTCGCGGACATCGAGCCGGCACACCTGCGACGACTCATCGACGGTCGGCTGGCCGACGGGTCGATGGCCCCCGGCACGTTCGCGCTGCTGTGCTCGCGGGCGGTCGACGACGCCGTGGCGCTGGACGCCGTCACCCAGGGGGCCGCCGGTGTGCAGCTGATCTACGAGGGCCTGCGACTCACCCGCGGGCTGTCACACGACGAGCCCTGGCGCAATCCCGCCGCCGACCCGAACGGTGCCGATCTGGACGCCGACGTCGAGATTCTCGCCGCCGACGTGCTCGTCTCGCGGGGCTTCTACCTGCTGGCGCGCACGCCCGCCGCCGACTGTGCCGTCGAGACGATTCGCGCGTTCGGCCGCGACCAGACCGACCGCCAGACCGGCGCCGGCGACCCCGACACGCTGGACGGCAACCTCGAACGCGATGTCCTCGACCTCGCGGCGGTCACCGGCGCCACCGCCGCCGGCGGCGACCCCGACGCTCTGCGGGCCGCCGCGACGGAGCTGGGCACGACCGTCTCGGCGCCGTTCGACCCCGCCGAGACCGTCCTCCCGGACGTCGGCAGTCTGCGCTCGCGACTCGCCCGTTCGGTCGAGCCCGCCGACGAGAGCGCGACCACCTCCGCGACTGACCCCTGAGCGGCGCCGGAGGCGGTGGGAATCGAAACCCATAAAGACAACTCCCGACAACCGACTGGTGCACGGCGCCTGGGTAGCTTAGCGGTAAAGCGCGTCCTTGGTAAGGACGAGAGCCCGGGTTCAAATCCCGGCCTAGGCTCTGTTTTCCTCTCCGGTCTACGTGTCGAGTCTCGACGACGACTCACTTCCAGCACCGGCGGCTCCGGCGACGGTCAGAACTCCGTGACCAGTTCGATCCCCCGGGTCTCGTAGTCGGTCATCGCCGCCAGTCGATCGGAGACCTCTTCCAGGCCGACGCGCCGGGTGACGAGTTCGCCGGGGTCCAGCCGTCCCGAGCGGATCAGCCGCAGGAGTTCGTCGTACCGGGAGGGGGGCATCCCGCGCGAACCCAGGACGGAGACGTCCCAGCGGGTGATCTCGTCGACGGGGAGCGCGACCTCGCCGCGCTCGGCGTCGGTGGTCAGGCCCAGTTGGACGTGCCGGCCGCGGGGGCGCAGGCAGTCGACGCTGTTGCGGCAGGTCTCGGCTCGGCCCAGTGCGTCGACGGAGACGTGGGCGCCGCCGTCGGTCGCCGCGCGGACCGCCGCGGGCACGTCCGCCGTCTCGTCGGCGCGGATCGTCCGGTCGGCGCCGACCCGTTCGGCGAGTTCGAGCGGGTCGTCCCGCACGTCGACGGCGACGACGCTGCCGCCCAGCGCGGTGCCAATCTGGACCGCCGCCAGCCCGAGCCCCCCACAGCCGTGGACCGCGAGGTACTCGCCGCCGGCGAGGTCCGCGCGGTGCGCGAGTGCGTGAAACGCCGTCGCGTACCGGCAGCCCAGCGCCGCGACGGCGTCGGCGGGGACGCCTGCGGGGATGGGGGTCGCGTTGAACTCGGCGTGGGGGACGTGGACGCGCTCGGCGAACGCGCCCTGGGCGTCGGACTCGAATCCCAGCGCGTAGCCGTCGGCACAGACGTTGCCGTGGCCGCGCCGACAGCGCGGGCAGGTGCCGTCGCCGAGGTTGAAGGGGACGGCGATGCGGTCGCCGACGGTCAGCGTGTCGACCCCCTCGCCGACCGCGACGACCTCGCCGGCGGGTTCGTGGCCGAGAATCTGGCCGCGGTCGACGCGGTCGTCGGCCCACTCGCCGTGGCCCTGCCAGGCGTGCCAGTCGCTGCGACAGATGCCGCAGGCCTCGACGGCGACGACGACGCCGTGGGGCGCCGGGTCGGGCGCCGGCACCGCCTCGATCGCGAGCGGTTCTCCGTACTCCTCCAGCACTGCGGCGCGCATACCCCCCGTTGTCGGCCCGGGGGTGTCAACGCTACGCCACCGCGAGCCGGTCGCCGGTTCTCGGGGCGGAGAGGCGGCCGCCGTCGCGGGCCTCCTCGAGCCACGCCGGTTCCTCGACGGTGGTCCCGCCGCGGTCGGTCACCGCAAAGGAGAACGTGACGGCGGTGTCGGCCGTGTCGTAGGCGTACTCGATGCGGTGGATCACACCGTTCTCGTCGACCAGCAGCGTCGCCGAGACGTTGCTGGCGTTTGCCGGGATCGAGCGGAGGTCGCCGCCGCTCTCGGCGAGTTCGTCGGCGCCGAACCGGTACAGCGGCTCGCCGTCTCGCTGGACGGTCTCCTCGAACTCGAACGCGAACGCCGCGACGGCGCTGGGGGCGTCCAGCGCCGCGGCGTTCTCGTAGTACGTCTCGAAGTTCCGGCGGGGACTCCGCTGTTCGTAGCTCGTGCCGTCGGTGCCGTTGCGCCGCGAGTAGACGGCCCCCTCGCCGTCCGTGCCCACCCGGTATCTGGCGGTCGACTGGGCGACCTGGCGGTCGCCGGTGGAGAACTCGCGGGCGTTCGTCAGCAGCGCCCGCCCCTGGTCGCGCGAGGCCGTGAGCGTGGTCGTCAGGCGCTCGGCGCCCTCGGCGTCGCCGCGGGCGACCCGCCCGAGGGTCTGTTCGAGGGTGTAACTGCTCTCGTTGCCGAGCGCTCCCGTGTGGGCCTCGACCAGCGCCGCGGTGTCGACGGTGCTCCCGTCGACCCAGGGGAGGTCCTCGGCAGGGGGTGCCTCATCCCCGCCGGTCGCGGTCGTCTCCCCGCCGCCGTCGCTCGTCTCGTCGGCGCTCGTCCCGTCGGTGGTAGTCGATCCCTCGTCGCTCGTCGGAGTCCCCGTGACCTCGCCCGTGGGGTCGCCGCCGTCGCCGCCGCCCCCGCCACAGCCGGCGAGGACGACCAGCGCTGCGACGGCCACGCACAGCAGTGCCCGTCTCATGATTGGCGTAGGTCGCGGGTGCAGGACAATAAATTTCGCGGAGTCGACGCTGGAAGGATAGTCTGGCGTCGGGCTCGGCAGGGGAGCGACGTGATCGGACGCGTCACGCGGGCGCTCACCGCGCGACCGCACGACGGCGACGATCTCGGCGCCGATCGTGCGAGACGGTGGCGTGGCGGCGCCCGACAGAGAAGGCTTATCCGTCTCCCCCTCTTCCGGACAAAGGCAATGGCAGAAGGTACGGTCGACTTCTTCAACGACACAGGCGGTTACGGTTTCATCGAGACTGAGGACGCGGACGACGACGTGTTCTTCCACATGGAAGACATCGGCGGCCCGGACCTCGAAGAGGGACAGGAGCTGGAATTCGACATCGAAGAGGCCCCGAAGGGTCCGCGCGCGACGAACGTCACCCGACTGTAATCGACGCGATCCGACGGACTTCTCGACTATTATCCACACCCCGTAGCGACAGCCTCGTTTCTCTGGCGTGTGGTCCGCTGTCTCCGACATCTCGACGGCGACCGCCTCGGAAGCCCCCTCGCGCTCGCCGACGTACGTTCGCTGCGCTCCTCGGTCGCTTCGCTCCCTGCGGTGCTTGCGTCACCTACGCCGGCGAGCCCTCACCGGGAGACCGGCGGTCTCCCGAGCAATCGGGCGCTACGCGCCCGATGACGGCCCCTTCCAGTCCCACCCCGCGGTGGGTGGTGCGGGCTAGCGTCCGTGGTGGTCTCCGGCGCGGGCGACCGCCGTCGGCAGTCGTCTTGCCTCGTCACTCCGCCAGCGGCTGCTCGGCCCGGTAGTGCATCCCCATCGGCAGCCCGCGGTCGTCTGTGTCGGGGTCGGGTGGGAGGGTCCGCAGTTCGCCGGTGCCGGGGCGGGCGGTGTAGGCCAGCGCGAGCGCGGTCATGGCATCGGCGACGGAGACGGGGGCGCCGGCGACGCTGTCGCCCACCTCGACGAGTGCGGGCGGGGCGTCGCGGTCGTGCTCGGAGAGGGTCCGCAGGCGCTCGGCGTAGCCCCCGGCGGTATCGGGGTCGTGGGCCATCGGCTCGCCGGCGAACGCGCGGTAGCAGACCTCCGGGTGGGCCTCGCCGACGACCGAGCGGGCCTCCGGGAGCTCTCCGAGGAGTTCGTCGATGGCGGCGATGCCGTCGCTGCGGGCGAACGCGGCGGCCGAGAGTTCCCGGCCCGTGGTGCGCTCGTGGACCCGCGTCGCGGTGGCGTGACGTTGCTTGCGGGTCGCCTCCCGGACCGGCGGCGCCAGGAGGGCGTCGCCGCGGTCGCCCAGCACCGACCGGGCGAGCTCGTCGCAGCGGCGTCGGGCACCGGCCTCGCCTGGCAGACCGATGGGGACATCCACGAGGATGCGCCGGGCACGCTCCTCGTGGCGGTACCACAGGTCGCCGACGTCGTCGAGGACGGCGGCCGACGCGACGCCCTCGCCGTCCAGCGCGACGGCCAGCCAGTCGCCGTCGACCCAGGCGGCGCCGACGAACAGGGGTGCCTCGCTCATGCCGAGTCGTCGGTGCGGCACCGGCAAAAACCCGCCGGACGCGACGGTGCCGGTCGGCCGGCGCCGCGTGTGCCCGAGTCGCGCCGTTTTTGCGCGTGGACCCCCACCGAACGTCCATGAGCGACTCGCGAGCCTTCTGTCCCCGGTGTGGCGCGACCGTCGACCGGGACGGCCCCCCGCCCGGCGCCGACGCTGGCGACGGCGCGGACCTCTGTGACGACTGCTACTTCGACGACTTCGACCTCGTGGCCGCGCCCGACCGCGTGGAGGTGCAGGTCTGTGCGGAGTGTGGCGCCGTCCACCGCGGCAACCGCTGGGTCGACGTCGACGCGCGGGACTACACCGACGTCGCCGTCGACGCCGTCTCCGAGGAACTCGGCGTCCACCTCGACGCTCGCGAGGTGTCCTGGGAGGTCCGCCCCGAGCAGGTCGACGAGACGACCATCCGCATGCACTGCCGGTTCCAGGGCGTCGTCCGCGGAACCGTCCGCGAGGAGACGGTCGTCGTCTCCGTGAAGATCGGTCGCGGAACCTGCTCGCGCTGTGGACGCATCGCCGGCGGCTCGTTCGCCGCGACGGTGCAGGTCCGGGCCGCCGACCGCGAGCCGACCCCCGAGGAACTGGAGGGCGCCGAGGAGATCGCCCGCGAGTACGTCGCCGACCGGGAGGACGCCGGCGACCGCAACGCCTTCATCACCGAGGTCGGCGAGACCGACGACGGCCTGAACGTGAAGGTGTCGACCACCCAGATCGGCCGCGCCATCGCCGAGCGGATCGTCCGGCGCTTCGGCGGCACCGTGAACGACTCCCGGCGGCTCATCACCGAGGAGGACGGCGAGCGCGTCTACCGCATGGCCTACGTCGCGCGCCTGCCGCCGTACCGCCCCGGCGACGTCCTCTCGCTTTCCGACGACGACGACGGCCCGGTGCTGGTCACCAGCGTCCGCGGCAACCTCAAGGGCCGTCGGCTCACCACCGGCGAGCGCTTCGAGGCCGCCTACGAGGACGGCGATCACCCCGAGGCGACGGTGCTGGGGACCGACGACGACGGCCAGGAGACCACCCTGGTCGCCGTCGAGGACGACCACGCGGTGCAGGTACTCGACCCCGAGACCTACGAGTCGGTGACCGTCGCCCGCCCCGACTACCTCGACCCCGACGCCGAGACGGTCCGGGTCCTGCGCCACCACGAGGGTCTGCACGTCCTCCCCGAGGAGCGCGATGAGTGACGACCTCGCCGCCGTCGTCGCCCGCGCGGACACCGACGAGGCGGTCACGGCGCTGCGACAGGCCGGCGTCTACGACGACACGCGCCGGATCGAACCGGTCGGCGACGACGAACTCGCGCTGCCGGTCGTCGCCGCGCCGGACCGCGCGACCGTCGCCGCCCTCGACCCCGTCGCTCGCGTCGAGCCCGTCGACCTCCCCACCCGCCGGCGCGGGCTGGACGACCTGCTCGCCGACCGGGGCTGGGACGAGGATGCCATCGCCCGAGCGCCGGCCTCCTGGGCGGTGCTCGGGTCCGTCGTCCTGGTCGACGTGGCCGACCTCGACGACGACGAGGAGACGGCGGTCGGCGAGGCGCTGCTGGAGCTGCACGGCGGTGCCGACACCGTGCTGGCGCGGGAGGGCATCGACGGCCAGCGTCGCGAGCCCTCGGTGCGGGTGATCGCCGGCGTCGGCGACACCGAGACGGTCCACGTCGAGCACGGCGTGCGCTACGGGATGGACCTCGCGGCGGTGATGTTCTCGCCGGGCAACAAGGCCGAGCGCAGGCGGATGGGCGAGGTCGTCGCAAGCGACGAGACGGTGTTCGACATGTTCGCCGGGATCGGCTACTTCACGCTCCCGATGGCCCGCGCGGGAGCGAACGTCACCGCCACCGAGATTCGGCCCGCCGCGCTACGCCAACTGGTCGAGAACGCTCAGCTCAACGACGTCACCGACCGGGTCAGCGCCTACCGCGCCGACTGCCGGGAGGTGACCGTCGACGGCGCCGACCGCGTCGTGATGGGTCACTACGAGGCGCCCGACTACCTGCCGACGGCGCTTGCGGCGCTGGCTCCCGGCGGCACCGTCCACTGTCACGCCGCCGTCCCCGAGGCCGAACTCGGCCGGACCGAACGCCGCCTGCGCGAGGCCGTCGCCGAGGCCGGGCGGACGGTCGAGCGCGCCGAGCGCCGGCGTGTCAAGAGCCACAGCGAGGGCGTCGCCCACGTCGTCGTCGACGCGGTCGTGGGCTGACGGCGACGGTCGCGGCGGTGACGGTGGTGACGGCCGCGACGGTCGCCAGCGGTCGAGACGGTCGTGCGTCCGCGTCGCCCTGGCGGTCGGAACCGCGGGACCTATCACCGCACAGTCGAACCACCGGATATGCACCGTCGGAGCTATCTCGCACGGCTCGGCGCGGCGACGGGCGTGGCGGCGCTGGCCGGCTGCGTCGGCGACCTGACCGGTGGGGGCGGCGGCGACCCGAACGTCACCCTCTCGGCGCCGGACAAGCAGGGGAACCCGCAGGACTTCGCGTACCCCGGCTACGGCCAGCGCGTGCCAGACGTGACCCTGACCGACCCCATCGCCGAGACGGACGTCGACGTCCGCTCGGTGGGGACGCCGTACCTCATGACGTTCGTGTTCACCCACTGCCAGACCGTCTGTCCGCTGTTGACCCAGTCGCTCAAGCGCGTTCAGGACGACGCCCGCGAGAACGGGTACGGCGACGCGGTCACGTTCCTCGAACTCACGTTCGACCCCGCCCGGGACGACGCCGAGCGCTTCCGGGCGTACGCCGACGAGCGCGACGTCGACCTCGACGCGGGCAACTGGCACTTCCTGCGGGCCGGCGGCCCCGAGCAGACCCGTGCCGTCGTCGCAGCCAACCACCCCGACGGGTTCGGCATCCCCTACAGCCGCTCGGACTCTGGCACCGCCACCGCGACGACGACCGCCGGAGGGACGACCGCCACCGACGACGGGTACATGTTCGACCACCTCTCGCTGATCCTGCTCGTCAACGCCGACGGCTACGTCGAGCGTGCGTACCCCGGCCCGAACCCGCCGACCGACCGCATCGTCGACGACCTCTCGCGGATTCGCTGACCGGAGCCGTCGGCTTTTTCACTCGCTTCGGCGTCGGTTCTCCATGGACAGACGGACCGATAGGCGGTCGCTGTTGCGGGCCGTGGGGACCACCGTCGGCTCCGCGGCGTTGCTGTCGACCGGCGGGACGGCACGAGAGCGGGGCACATCCGAGGCGAGCGAGCGGGAGACCGCGGCGCTCGACGAGGCGACGGTCGCGCACGGTGGCGGGTACACGCAGCTGGACCCCCAGCGGGCGTCGCTGGCCTCCGAACTCGACGTCGCCTTCGCCGCCTACGAGCGCCCGGTGGCCCACGACGCCCGGGGACGCATCGTCGCCGAACTGGCGACCGACTTCCAGGTCGCGCCGCGGGAACTGACGTTCGAGGTACGCTCTGGCGTGCGGTTCCACAGCGGCGCCGAACTGACCGCGGCGGACGTCGCGTACAGCATCCGGCGGCTGGCGCGGGACGACGTCGGCCCCTCCACCGCCGTCGACGGCCGGTTCGACGTCGTCGACACCGTCACTGCCGACGGCGGCACAGTCACCCTGGCGCTGTCGGAGCCCAGCGGGGGGCTGATCGCGAACGTCGCCGCCGCCTGTGCGGTCCTCCGCCGGGACTGGGATCGGGAGCGCACCAACCGGGACAGATACACCGAGATCGAGGGGACCGGCCCGCTCGCGCTCGCGGACTACGGGGAGGACCATGTGGTGCTCACACGCCACGACGACCACTGGGGATCGATACGACCGCCGGAGGAGGCCCGGTTCTTCCAGATTCCCGAGCCCGGGACGCGCCTCGACGCTCTGGAGGCCGGTGAGATGGGGATCGCGGCGAACCTCCCGGTGGCGGCGGCTGCCGGCGCGGACCAGGTAGACGGGGCCGAACTCGTCACCGAGGCCGCCCCGAGCGTGCCGTTCGTGCCGATGCAGACCGCCTCCGAACCGTTCGACAGCGTCGCGTTCCGCCGGGCGATGAACCTCGCCGTCGACACCGAAGCGGTGATCGACGGCGTGCTGGAGGGGTTCGGGGACCCGCTCGGACAGCCCGCACCCGCGACGTTTGTCGGCCACGACGACGGGCTCGATCCGTACCCGCACGACCCCGACGCTGCAGCGGCGCTGGTGGCGGACAGCGGGTACGCGGGCGCCGAGATCGAACTGCAGGTCCCCCAGAACTTCGGCGGGAACCTCGTCGAGATCGGGCAGGCGCTCGGCGGCCAGATCGACGCCCTCTCGAACGTCTCCTGTTCGGTCACCACTCGGGACCCCAGCGACCTGATCAACGCCGTCCTCACGTCCGGGCCGACCGGAGGGCCGTCGTTCTACGTGCTGCCCTGGACCGAGCGGACGCTGGATATGGCACCGATGGCCCGAACCCTGCTGGCCAGCGACGCGACTCTCTCGGAGGTGCAGGACAACACCGTCGACGAGCTGTTGGCCCAGGCGGCCGAGGCGACCGGCGAGGCCCGCGCGGAGTCCCTCCGGAACCTCGGTCGCTACGTCCACGACCGGGCGCTGTGGCTGTTCACATGGTCGGACCGACAGCGTCACGCGATCCGCGACGACCTGTCGTACCGCCTCCGGGTCGACGGACGACTCGACGTCCCGGCGCTCGGTGCGGAGCCGCCGTCGCTGCGCGTGGTGAACGTCGACGTCCCCGATCGGGTGACCGCCGGAGATGGGTTCACGGTCGCCGTCACCGTCGAGAACGTCGGCGACGCGACCGGCGAGGGCGAGCTCGTCGTCGAAGTCGGGAACAGCGGTGGGATTCGGGATGTCACCGTCGCCGCCGGCGACACCGAGACGGTGTCGGTCCAGTTCTCGACGGCTCGGAGCGACGCCGGCGAGCGACTCCCCGTCCGGGTCGGATTCGGGAGCGAGCGCGCGGTCACCCGGGCGGTCGAGGTCGTCGACGGCACGACGACCACGCCGCCGACGACCGCCGGACCCGGTGCGACCACCACCGGCGGGACGACCGACCCCGGCGAGACGGCCGGCCCCGGAACGGCGACCGTGCCGGCCGACGAGACGCCGACTGACACCGAGGGCGGCGACGGGGACGACGTCGACGACGGGGACGACGGCGGCGACGTCGAGTTCGGCGACGGATCGGGGACGCCCGGGTTCGGCGTCGTCGCCGGGCTCGCGGGACTGCTCGGCGCGGCCGGACTCCGTCGGCGCGACGACGAAGAGTGAGCAGCCGGGAGATTCATGCCGTCGGGGGTTCAACGGAGCCGTATGGACCGCCAACAGTTCATCGCCGTCGCGCTCGCCGTGCTGATGGTCGGATCGATGGTCGCCTACACCGGCGCGATGCTGTTCTGACGCGGGCGAATCCGCTCGCACCCGACCAGTTCACTCGGTGGCAGCCGACGTTCCGGTGTCCTCTGCGGTTTCACCGTCGGTTTCGGCGTCGCTGTCGGGGGTGTCGGTGTCGAGTGACTCGACCGTTTCGGCGCCACACTCCGGGCACGCCTCGGCGTCGGCGTACAGTCGCTGGCCGCAGGCGGTACACTCGTACTCGGCCTCTTCGGCGGCAGCCTCGCTCGCGCGCTGCTTGAACCGTTCGACGCGACGACCGACCTCCTCGAAGAGACCCATGGTACTCACTCGTCGCGGCGACGCGACATAAGTCTCGTGCCGCGGCGTGGCTACTCGGTCTCCCAGACGTCCGCCACCGGCGAGCGGTCGCGGTCGTCGCCGTCGCGACCGGCGCCGCCGTCGCCGTCGGTGTGACCGGCGTCGCCACCGGCCGACCGAGACCTCGCGCGTCCACCGCTCCCCGAGTGCGGCCGGCGACTCGCCGACCGACTCGCTCCCGGGGCGTCGGCGACTCCCGACAGCGCCGCCGCGGGGTCGAACGCCGGGAGGTCCGGGCGCTCCATGCGGTCGATCTGGTCGGCGAACCAGTCCGGCGTGGCGCTCGCCGCCCGGTCGAAACAGTCCAGCAGACTCGAGTCCGCGAGGTAGGTCACCCCGTGGTCGTCGGGCGAGCGGATGATCCGACCGCACGCCTGGATCACCGTCCGCAGGGCGGTCCGGAAGTACCAGTCCCAGCGGCCGTCCTCCAGCCGGTAGGCGACCCGCGAGTCGCCCGTGTTGGCGAACGGCGCCTTGCACAGCAGCTGCCAGCGGGCCAGGTCGCCCTCCAGGTCCAGCGCCTCCTCCATCTTCACCGAGAGGAACGCGTCGGGGCGGTCGCTGTCCTTCCAGGCCTGCAGGGCGGCGTCCCGGCCGTCGCGGTCGTGGGTCCGCACGCGGGCGCCGACGCCGAACTCCGAGCACAGCTCGGCCAGGTGCTCCTGGATGCCGTAGGAGTGGCAGTGGACGATGCCCTTCTCGTCGGGGTGGGCCGCGAGAATCCGCACGAGGGTGCGGGCGACCTCTGGGAGCGTCTCGTCGCGGTGCTCGTAGGTCATCTTCCCGCAGGTCACGTCCTTCAGCGGTCGGTGCTCGACGGGGAAGGTGTGATCGAGCTCGACCATCGCGACGTCGGCGGGGTCGAGGCCGACGCCGCGGCAGAACGCGGCCTTGTCGAGGATGGTCGCCGACAGCAGGCAGAACCTGTTCGCGCGGTCCCACACCGTGTGGCCGAGGTACCGCTCGGGGTTCATCGGCTTGATCGACAGGGCGCCACCCTCGCGCTGGTCGACCAGCCACGTCGTCGCCGAGTCGGGATCGCGGTAGTCCTCGACGACCCAGCCCAGCTCGGAGATCAGTTCCTGCAGGCGGTCACGGTCGGCGGCCTCGCTCGCGGTGAGTTCGTCCTGGGCCAGCAGGTCGTCTTTCCGGCGCTCGCAGACGTTCGCCAGCCGGTCGGCGAAGTCGACCGCGCGCTCGACGTCGTCGACGTCGGGAACCTCGAGGTCGTCCCACACCGGCACCGTCTCCGGACCGAGGTTGACGGTCGCGTACATCTCAGCCCACTCCGCGAGGCCGTGGGCCTCGTCGATCACGCAGACGTCCCGCGTTCGGAACACCTCGGAGCCGGCGGTCTGCATGAAGTAGGCCAGCGTCATCGCGGCGATGGCGCGGTTGGAGGCGATGGCCCGATCGGAGAAGTACGGACAGCGGTGTTTCACCGAGCAGTCGTACCCCCGTTCGCGGACGCAAGGTGCTCGGTCGACGGGGGTGTCCTCCTCGCCGGGGAGGATGCAGGAGTAGTTGCCCTTGCCGCGGATCACGTTGAGGTCGGCGAGCAGGTCGTCGGCGGCGACGTCGTCCAGTTGGGACACCTGCGGCGTCGTGTAGTAGGCGCCGGTCGGCTCGCTGGGGGCGACGTCGTCGGGGGTGTCCGCACAGCCGGCGACCGCCCGCGCCAGCAGCGACTTGCCGCTGCCGGTCGGCGCCTGGACCAGCACCACGTCGTTGCCGGCGTCGAACGCCGCCTTGATCCGCTCCAGCGCGGACTCCTGGGTGGCGCGGTAGGAGGGCGCGGGGAACTCGTCGAAGATGCGGTCGGTCTGCACCGTTCGCTTCCGGGCACGCCGCCGGCAAGAACCCATCGGTGCGCCCGCCGTGGAACAAAGACTAAACCGTGGGTCGTGGATGTGTGGGTGTGACTCGCACCGTAGTGACCCTCGCCGTCGTCGCCGCGCTCGTCCTCGCGGGCTGTGGGGGCGGCGGGGGCGGATCGACCACCGCACCGCCAGCGGACGACGACCCGACGCCAGGGGACGGCCCCGGTGACGATCCGGGCGGAACGCCGGGTGCGACGGCGACGCCGCCGGGGGAGACGACTGCACCGCCGGAGGCGACCACGGCTCCCGGTGACGGACCGCCGTCGGAGGAGACGACGGCGCCGCCGGAGACGGCCACGCCCCGCGACCCCGACGAGATAGACCTCCCGCCGGGAGTCGACGAAGACGGGGTCGCCGACGTCGGCGCGCTGGTCGACGCCCACGAGGAGTACCTCGCGGTCCGCTCGGGCCGGCAGTACCTCGGCTGGCAGCGCAGCGACAGCGGCGAGCGTCGCCTCTGGGTCCTCGACCGCGGTCCCGGCGGCACCGCCTTCGAGATTCGGAGCGGCGCCAACACCACCCGCTACTGGAGCGACGGCGAGAGCCTGACTTACGAACTCGACAACGACGAACGGGGTGTCCTCGACCGCTCGGTCTCGACCGGCCCGACGGCGCTGCGTTCGGCGTTCGTCGGGAACGTCGACGCCACCGGCGAGCAACTCCGGACCTACCTCCGCGTCGCCGACTGGGCGGTCGCCGGCCGGACGGTCTACCAGGGCCGCGCTGTCGTCGAACTCGAGATAACCGACGTCGACGTGGCGGCCGTCTCCGAGACCGGTTTCGAAGGGAGTGACCGCGATCTCACAGGCCTCACCGGTGTCGCTTACGTCACCGAGGACGGGCTAATCGCCGGGATGGACGTCTCCGCGGAGTTCACGACCGGCCCTGCCAACGACCAGTTCACCGAACGGTTCCGAGTGAGCGTGACCAACGTCGGGACGACCAGCGGGGACAGACCGGGGTGGTACGACCAGGCACCGCACGCCGACGCGAGTTACGTCGCCGACGGGCGCGCCGTCGAGCTGACCCACCGCGATGGCGACGCGCTCCGGTGGCGGACCGAACTGTCCGTTTTCCGCGAAGGTGCGACCACCCCCGACGGCCGCGTCGAAGTCCCTGAGAGCATCCGCGAGGGCGAGTCGCTGTACGTGTACGCCGTCAGCGAGGGAGGCGACCCGGCGTGGCGGATCACCACTGACCCCGACGACATCCCCGACGACGCGATCCAGCTGTCCGACCGTGGCGACATCCGCGTCGAGGCGACCGTCGACGGGATCACGGTCGTGTACGCCACCGACACCGAGAACTGATCACTCCGCGTCGTCGATGGCGGCGACGTCCGCGGCGGTCGGGTCGTCGGGCAGCCGCTCGATGCAGTCGAAACAGAGGAAGTGCTCGGTGTCGTCGGCGTCGAACACCAGCGTCATCCCACCAGCCTCGTCGTCAGCGAACGTCCAGAGGTCGGCGATGCCCCCGGAGATTTCGACGTAGGTGCCACAGGCGTCGCAGGGATCGCGGCTCACGCTCGGAGGGTGGGCCCGGACGGTCAAAGCGGTTGGGGAGCGCCTGGAACACAGCCGTTATGCCCACGCCGCCCCTGCCGGCGGTATGGTCGAGGGGCTCGACGCGGCCGTCGTCGGCACCGAAGCGGCGGCGGCCCGCCGCGACGAAGTCGTCGAACGGGTCCGGGAACACGCCGGGCGAATCGCTCGCAACCTCGCGGTGTTGCACGGCGGCGACTACGGGGGCGAGACGTTCGACACCGACGCCGGCGCCTGGACGGTCAAGTACGAGGCCGGCGCGCTGGAGTACCTCCGGTTCGAGCGCAACGGCGGTCGCGAGACGTACGTCGTCTCGACCAAACGGCCGCCGGAGCCGGCGGCGCTGGCCGACGCGATGGCCGACTACGACGCCTTCGTCGCCAGCTACGCCGACTACGTCGACTCGCTGGCGGGGGTGCTCGACGGCGTCCCCGACGAGTTCCCCGAGGTGGCCTCGACGGAGGCGGTCGCGACCGAGCGCGACCGCATCGTCGGCACCATCCGCGAGGTGGCCGACGAGATGGCCGCCCAGCTGCACCGCGCGGCGGGCGACGAGTACGGCACCTGGACGACCACCGTGGACGGGACACGCTGGGAACTGAAACGGGACGGCGACCGGGCGGCGTACCTCCGGGTCGGTGGCGAGGACGGCATCTACCTGCTCTCGCAGTACGCGCCGCCCGCGGCCGCCGATGTCCGCGCACTCGCGCCCGATGTCGCGGCGTTCGTCGCCGCGTTCAACGACCACGTCGCGACTCTGGAGGCGGACCTGGCGGGCGTCTCGCTGGAGTAGTGAGCGTGGCACAGAAGCCAGCGGGCGCGATGGGAGTGCGCGAACGCCACGCCTTCGCGAACTACGTCGCGCTCGTGAGGTGAGCGACGCGAACCGAACGGGCGCGATGGGATTTGAACCGGAGCCAGACGTGCTCGCTCACTCCGTTCGCTGCGCGCGACTGGCAGGGTTCAAACCCATCTTGCGACGGTTGCTGCTGCTCGCGGGTTGCTCGCAGCAGCAACACGGGCGCGATGGGATTTGAACCCACGACATCTTGGTCCGGAACCAAGCACTCTGTCCACTGAGCTACGCGCCCTCGGCGTTCGCTACCGGCGTGACGCTCTTAACCCTTCTGAACGGGCGGAGTCGACGTCGGCTACGACCTGGCCCGCGGGAGGTCGATCGTGATGCGACTGCCGCGTGGGTCCTCGTCGGACACCTCGATGTGGCCGCCGGAGCGGTGGACGATCCAGTACACCAGCCACAGGCCGAGCCCGCTGCCGTGGTACAGTTCCTCGACACCACGCCCCGACTCGAGGATGCATCCCTCCATCTCCGGAATTCCGGGGCCGTCGTCGACCACATGGACGACGACGCGGTTGTCGGTCGTCTCGACGCTCAGTTCGACCGTCGGCGTCGGTCGGGCGTTGTGGACCACGGCGTTGTGGACCAGTTCCGTCAGCGCCCGGTCGATCTCTTTCGACACCCGGGCGCGGACGGTTTCGGACGCCGAGACCGTGACGTCGACGTCGTCCCACTGCCGCCTCGCGGCGGTGGCGACCTCCTCGACGATCGCGTCCATCTGCACGGCGTGGGGCTCGGGGCGCTCGCTCAGGACCTGGGTGATGTCGCGGGACTTCTCGCTGGTCGTCAACAGCCCGTCGGCCTGTGCCGTAATCTCGGCGGCGGTCGCGGCGACGTCGCCGCCGGACTGGCTGGCGATTTCGTCGGCGAGTCCCCGGATCACGGTGAGATCGTTGCGGAGGTTGTGTCGGAACACGCGGTCGATGACCCGAAGTTGGCGCTTGCGTTCCTCGTTGCCGGTCACGTCGCGCAACACGGCCACGACCCCATTCGTGGTCCCGTCGTCTGCCAGGGGGTAGTACCTGACGTCGAGGATTCGTTCGCCACGATCTGGATGCGTGCGCGTCGTCCGGAACTCGACCTCCTCGCCGGCGAGCGCGCGATCGATGTTCTCGGTGACCGCATCGTACGCCTCGTCGCTCAGTACCGCTGCGACGGTCATGTCGGTGACGTCCTCGTCCTCGATGCCGTGGTGAGCGCGGTACGGTGGGTTCGCGAACAGGAACCGCTCGTCAGTGTCGACCGCCGCGATCAGGTCGTTCGCGCCGGTGACCGCGCGCTCGAACTGTCTGAGCTGGCCCTCGCGCTCCTTGAGTTGGGTCACGTTGCGACAGATTGCGATGGTTCCGACGAGTTCGCCGTCGGCGCCGTAGTAGGGGAACCGTTTCGTGCTGAACGTCGCGGTCGCGTCGCTCAGTTCGAACCCGGGTTCGATCTCGTACTGGACCGGTTCCTCCAGGGCCAGCACCGTCCGCTTCCAGCCGTCGATCCGTCGGGCGGTCGCCTCGTCCATGAACTCGAACTCGTCGATCCCGTGGAGGGCTTCGGGGGCGACCCCGGCGTACTCGGCGACCGCGTCGTTGAACAGCCGGAACTCGCCGGCCCGATCCTGCAACATGATCGGGTCGTCGAGCCGCTGGATGATCTCCTCGTACCGCTCGAGCCTCTGTGTTCGGGTGTGCAGTTCTCTGGACTGTCGGCGGAGTCGCAACAGCGCCTGGATGCGCCACTCGAGTTCCGACTGCCGGATCGGCATCGCGACGATCTCGTCGACGGTCGTCGCGAACACATTGTCGGCGATTCGCCCGTGGTCGCTCTCGATGATGTCGCTTCGCTGTTCGGACAGCAGCAACAGGACCGGACACAGCGCGGGTGCGGCGGCCTCTTTGACCGCCTGGAGGTCGTCGATCGATCGTGTGAACGCCTCGTCGTCGACGATGCAGAGGTCGAACGACGCCTCGCGAAGCGACCGATCGGTGTCGGCGGTCCGGTAGTCGTCGTTCGACGAGAGCCACTGGTCGAACACGCGACTGTTGCCCGGGTCGGCGATCAGCGGGTACAGCACCGCTGGACCGTCTGCGGTCGGGGGATCGGCGGTCACGCTCGGCTCGCCTCCCGGTCGGCGGCGTCTCTCGGTCGGCACACGAACCGATCGCTCTCGCGTGCGGCGAGCGGTGTGGCCGTGGGGAAGCGACAGTTACGACTCATCCCGCCACTCGGGGGTCCCCGTCAGGATGCCCCGGAGTCCAGAGAGTTGTTCGCCGACGACCACGCCCTGTTCGGTGATCTCGAGTTCGCGGAGCCGGTTCTCGTAGTCGTTCGTGCGCATCTTCAGCACGCCGATGACCTTGCGGAGTTCGCCACGGTACTCGACGTGCCGGAGGACGACGATCGAGTCGGCGATGTGGCTGGTGTGTCGCTCGGTGGCCCGGAACTCGCCGGTGATCTGGTGGACCTCGTTGGTCACGAGCGTCGTGACCCCGACGTTGCGGAGGTACCTGGCGATCTCGACGAGGTGCTGTGAGGGGTCCTCGCCCAGTCCGCGGAGCAGCCGCTCGAAGCCGCTCGCGCCGTCGATCATCACGAGCTCGACACCCGAGTCGACCTCCTGGCGGAGGTCGTGCGTGAACTCGTCGACCGTCAGCTCTCCGGGGCCGAACTCCCGGAGGTCCAGCGTCCCGGCGTCGATCATCTCGCGGGCGCCGATGCCGATGGCGTCGGCCCGCGCCAGCATCGTCTCCCGCCCCTCCTCGAAGCTGTAGAGTACGGACTGCTGGCCGCGCCCGGCGGCCGCCTCGAGGAACTGCAGCCCGGTCGTGGTCTTGCCGACGCCGGTCGGCCCGCTCAGGAACGTGACGGTCCCCCTGGTGATGCCGCCGTTGAGCAGCGCGTCGAGTTGCTCGACGCCCGAGGAGAGCCGCTCCGGCGTCGCCGGGCGGTCGTAGCGGTTCGGGTCCAGCCGCGTCCAGACGTGCATCCCCTCCTCGTCGATGTCGAACGTGTGCGGCCCGCGCAGGGAGTCCGAACCGCGGAGCTTCGAGACCCGGAGGCGGTTGTGCTCGTGGTCGCCGTCGAGGTTGACGACCGCGTCGACCAGAAACTGGAGGTCGTCGTCGGGCATCGAGCCGGCGGCCTGTGAGGTCAACAGCGTGGTCGCCGCCTCGTCCTTGAGGAGGTCCAGCAGCCCCAGCACCTGCGTCCGGAACTGTCGCTCGTCGGGTGCGAGGTAGCGAAACTCCGTGATCGGGTCGATGACGACCCGGTCGGGGGAGACGCCCTCGGTCTCCTCGCGCAGCTGCTCGACCACGGCGGGGGCCTCCACCTCCGACGAACTGAACAGGTCGTACGACTCCTGAAACCCCGCCGCCGTGGGCGACAGTTCCAGGAACTCGACCCCGTCGACGTCGAGGTCGAACGCGGCCGCCGTCTCGCGCAGGTACGTGGCTGGCTCGCCCAGATTGACGTACAGTGTCGTCTCGTCGGCGTTCGCACCGGCCGTCAGGAAGTGGAGTCCGAAGATCGTCTTGCCGGTCCCCGGGGGACCTCGCACGAGCGTCGCCGTCCCGGGCAGCAGGCCACCGCACAGCGCTTCGTCGGCGCCGGCGATCCCCGTCGACACACGCGAATCGCCTGACTGTCTCGCCATTGGTGTTGTTACCAGCCCCAGTGACAAAGCATTTACCGCCGTCGGCTCGCCGCTGTCGCGCTCAGTCCTCGCCTCGGGCATCGGCGGTCGAGTCGGCGCTGTCGGCACGTTCGGCTGGTGGCCCCCCGCCGCCGTCCTCCTCGATGACGGTCTCCTTCCAGGTGCCCCGCGTGAACCACGCCGCGGCGACGACGGCGCCGACGGTGTTGCCCAGCGCCATCCCGATCCAGATGCCGGTCGCACCCAGGCCGAGGCCCGCCATGGTCAGCGGGCCCAGCGTGACGGTGCCGAAGGCCAGCAGCGCCACGGTCGGCACGCGGCCGATCCACAGCGCCAGCAGCGAGAATCCCAGCGCAGTCTTGGTGTTGCCGGCGCCGCGGAACGCGCCCAGCAGCACCTGGAACAGGCCGATGAACGCGAACTCGACGGTGCGGATGCGGACGTACTCCGTGCTGAGTCGGATCGTCTCGGCGGCGTTGTCGAGGCTGGGGTCGACGAACACCCGGACGATCGGCCCGGGGAACAGGAAAGCGACGACGGCGACCGTCAGCATCACCGCGCTCCCGACGCCGGCAGCCAGCCAGGTGGCCCGCTGGGCGCGGTCGGCGCGGTCGGCCCCGAGGTTCTGCCCGACCATCGTGTTCGTCGCCCGGCCCAGCCCCATCGCCGGGAGGAAGACGAGCGATATGAGGCGGTTCCCGAGGCCGTAGGCGGCGACGACCGGCGGCGCGAACTGGAACACCATCACCGACAGCGTCACCAGCGCCAGCGCGCTGGCGGACTGCTCGCCGGCGGTCGGCACACCGAGGCTGACGATCTTGCGGATCAGCGAGAGGTCCGGCGCGAGGTGCTCGACGCGGACGTCCGGGCCCGTCCCGGTCTGGAACAGGATGTACACGCCGATCACCGTCGCGACGCCGCGGGACATGACCGTCGCCAGCGCGGCGCCCTGGATGCCCAGTTCGGGGATGCCCAGCGGCGCGAACCCGAAGATAAAGAGTGGGTCGATGATCACGTTCAGCACGACGCTGACGACCATCACAAGCATCGGCGTGCGCGTGTCGCCGTAGCCACGCATCAGCGACGAGAACACGAAGAAGCCGAACATGAAGGGGACGCCGAGGAAGATGACCTCCATGTAACTGGCCGCCTGCGGGATGACCTCCGTGGCGGTCTCCTGCTGGCTGGGCAGCACCTCCAGCAGCGGTCGGGTCAGGACGAACCCGATCAGGCCGAGGCTGACCGCCAGCAGCGAGACGAACGAGATGGTCTGGCCGGCGACCCGGCCCGCGTCGCCGTCGCTGTCGGCGCCGGTGTACTGGGCGACGAGGATCGATCCGGCTTCGTTGAACCCGCCGGCGACCGAGATGAGCAGGAAGATCAGCGGAAAGGCGAGGCTGATCGCGCCGACGGCGGTCACGTCGTAGCGGCCCAGCCAGATCGTGTCCGCGAGGTTGTAGGTGACCTGCAGCAGCTGGATGACGACGATAGGCCAGGCCAGGCGCACCAGCGGGCGTACCAGACTCCCCTTCGTGATCTCTCGGGAGGGCTCCGCACCGTCGCCGTCCGACGACTCCGGGCCGTCGTCCTCGACGGACTCGTCCCCGACCGGGCGGTCGCTGTCGGGGTCGCTCACAGCAAACTTCCTCGGCCGGTGCCGGGATCAATCTGCCGATCCGCCACGATATCTGGTGGAAGAAAGGGAGTGGGCGTCGCAGGGCCGAGCGGACGACCGGACGCCCAGCGTCGCGCTCAGGGCGTCTCGTTGGTCTCCAGGGTGAACTCGCCGCGGGGGTACGCGACACAGGTCAGGGTGTAGCCCTCGGAGAGTTCGTTGTCGTCGAGCATGTCCTGGTCGTCGTGTTCGATCAGTTCGCGGGAGTCACCGTCGATCTTGCCGCCACAGGAGACACACTGCCCCTGTCGGCAGGCGTAGGGGAGGTCCCAGCCCTCCTCCTCGCCGCGGTCCAGCAGCGTCTCGTTGTTCGCGACCTCGATGGTCTCGCCCTCCTTGGCGAACTCGATCTCGTAGTGTTCGATCTCATCTTCGGGGATGTCCCCGGGCCCGCCGTCGGCCTCGTCGGCGGTCTCGCCCTCAGCGAGTTCGGCCTCGCCCTCGCCGGCCGGGACCGCGGCAGCGCCCCCGCCGCCGCCGATCGCGCGGTTCATCGGCTCCGGGAACTCCGGCTCCTCGACCTGTGCCGCGCGCTTGTCGAGGATATCCTGTGAGATGTCCTCGCCGGGCGACCAGCCGGTCCCCTGCTGGAAGTGCAGGACGACCGCCAGGATCGTCAGTGCGATCCCGAGCGCCAGCCCGGCAGCGTTGATGGCCACCATATGCTCGTCAGTTCGGAACGGCCCGTTTAATGGGTTTTGATCCGCCGACGGGAGGGCCGACCCGCGACCGCGCCCCGGACCGAACCCGTTCGGCTGGCAAACGGGAACGCTCTTGCCCCTCCCGCGAGCACCCCCCAGAACGATGCCGTTCGAGGACCTCCCTGGCCCCCTGGCCGCGGACATCGATCGCCTGCGGGACGACTGGGACGAGGTGCCGCTCGCGACTCAGCGCTACGAGTCGCCGGCCGACGCGTACGACCCCGACGCGATCGCCGACCCGGCCTTCCGTTACGCCAGCGCGTGGGTGCGCCGGGACGGCGAGGTGTTGCTCGTCCGGCCGGTCGAGGACGACGGCTGGGCGAGTCCGGGTGGCACCCACGAGCCGGGAGAGACCTACGAGGAGACGGCGCGCCGGGAGACACGCGAGGAGGTCGGCGTCGAGGTCGAACTGCGCGGCGTCGTCGAGGCCATCGTCACGCGCCACCGGTACGGCGACCGCGCCGTCGAGTGGGCGCTGGGGGTCGTCTTCGACGCCCGGTACGTCGGCGGCGAGGTCGAGCGCCAGCCCGCGGAGATCGACGCGGTCCGGTGGGCCGCACGACTCCCCGACGAGGACGATCTGGTGTTCCCCCGGACCGCCGACTACCCGGTGTGAGCGTCGAGGCGCCGGAACCGAAGAACGTACGGTCGCCGCCTCGGACGTACCGGCCACCGACGAACGGATGTCTCGCCGGGTCAGGACCTCCCTGCTGCTCGCGCTGGCGGTCGTCGCCGCCGTCGCCGTCGTCGCCGGGTCGCTGCCCGTGACGCCGACCGACTCACCCGCCCCGCCGAACGCGTCGACGTCCGGCGGCGGGATCGAGTCGACGACACCCGCCGATCGGCCGTCGATCCCCGGCGCCCGCGACGCGATAGCGGCGCTGCTCGCGCTCGCGGTGACCGCCGCCGTCGGGAGCGTCGCCGCCTGGCGGTCGCTGCGAGACGCCGACCCCGACCCGGCCGTCTCCGGCGACGACGGGGCGACGGACAGCTCCGACCTCGACGCCGTCGCCGACGCGGCGGGCCGGGCCGCGCGACGCATCGAGCGAGCCGATCCCGACGCCTTCGACAACGAGGTGTACCACGCCTGGCGGGCGATGACCGTCGCGCTGGGTGCCGACGGCGACCGCACCCGCACGCCCACGGAGTTCCGGCGCCTGGCCGTCGACGCGGGGATGGCGCCGGCCGACGTCCGCGAGCTGACCGAGCTGTTCCGGCGCGTGCGCTACGGCGACGCCGAGGCGACCCCCGATCTGGAGGAGCGGGCGACGGACCTGCTGTGGCGCATCGACCGGGAGTACGGTGAGCGATGACCCGTCGCACTCGCCTCGCGGTGGCCGTCGCCGGCCTCGCAGCCGCCGTCGCCGTCGTCGCGGGACTGGGGGGACTCGACGCGCCGACCGCGCTGGCCGGCGGCGTCGGCGCGGTCCTGCTGCTGGGGGCGACGTGGCTGGGGCTCCGGCGGACCGTCGTCGCGTTCGATCGCGCCGAGACGGCGCCAGAACGCGGCGGCGACGCCGCGGTGCCGGGCGACGCGTTCGACGCGGAACTGGCCGACGAGCGCGGCCGGGCGCTCGACGGCTCGTCGTTCACCCGGGACCGCATCCGGGCGCGACTCCGGGACCTGGCGGCACACCTTCTGGTGAGTCGCCGCGGCCTGACCGACCGCGAGGCCGAGCGCCGACTCGACGCCGGCGACTGGACGGACGACGACGCCGCGGCGGCGTTCCTCCGCGGCGACGGTCCGACGCCGACCCTCCGAGAGCGACTCGCCGGCGCCGACGGGTTCGTCCGCGGGGTCCAGGCGAGCGTCCGCGGGCTCGCGGATGCCGTGGACGCGCCAGCGCCGCCCCGCCGCTCGCTCGGCGACGGGCTCCGCGAGCGCGCCGGACGGGTCGGTCGGGCCGAGGGGACGCCGGACCGCGAGGGGACAGCGGGCGCCGCCGGGTCCGAGACCCGATCGACCGGCCACTGGACGGGCATCGGGGCGCTCGCGCTGGCCAGCCTCGGCGTCGGCGTCGCCGGCGGCGCCCCCGGCGTCGCGCTGGGCGGGGTGGTGGCCGTCGGCTACCTCGCCGCCGCCGGCACGACCCCGCCGGACCCGACCGCGGTCGCCGTCGAGCGCGAGGTCGCCGACACCCCCGCCCCGGGCGAGCGCGTCACCGTCCGCGTCACGGTTCGCAACGAGAGTGACGACCACCTCCCCGACGTGCGGGTGATCGACGGCGTGCCGGCGGCGCTGTCGGTCGTCGACGGCGCTCCCCGGCACGCGACCGCGCTCGCCCCGGGTGGGACCGACGCCTTCGAGTACGCGGTGCGCGCTCGCCGCGGCGTCCACGCTTTCGAGGCCGCGACCGTCCGGACGCGGAACCCGACCGACGGCGCCGAGCGAGCGACGACCGCCGCCGCCGACACCGAACTGGACTGCCGGCTCCGTCCGGCACCCGCGAGCGGCCGCGGTCTCGGCAGCGCCGTGGGGCGCTTCGTCGGGACGACGCCGTCGACGACCGGCGGGCCGGGCGTGGCGTTCCACTCGACGCGAGCGTACCGCCCCGGCGACCCCGCTCGCCGGGTCGACTGGAACCGCCTCGCTCGGACCGGTGAACTGACGACCGTCGACTACCGCGAGGAACGTGCGACGACGGTCGTGCTCGTCGTCGACGCTCGCGAGACGGCACGGGTCGCCCCCGAACCGGACGGCGAGACGGCCCTGGACCGGAGCGTCGACGCCGCCGGCGCGCTGGCCGGCGACCTGCTTGCCGCGGGCAACCGCGTCGGCCTGGCGGCGTTCGGTCCCGCCCCGCTGTGGGCCGACCCGGCCGCGACCCGGACCACCGAGCACCGCCTGCTGCGGCTGCTGACCGAGCACGCCGCGTTCGCGCCGGCGGCGCCGGACGGCGAGGCGTACGCCGGTGACTGGGTGGATCGGTTCTGCGCGTGGGTCGACGGGCCGGCGACGGTGCTTTTGTGCTCGCCACTGGTCGACGACACCGCCGTCGCGCTGGTCGATCGCCTGCGCCGCGCCGGCTACCCCGTGACCGTCCTCAGTCCGGACCCGACGGCGGCCGACACCGTCGGCCGGGCCCTGGCGGGGCTGGAGCGGCGCGCTCGGCTGTCGAACCTCCGAACCGGCGGGGCCCGCGTCGTCGACTGGGATGCCGACGTGGCGCTGTCGACGGCGCTGGCCCGCGCTCGACGGCGGTGGTCGCCGTGACCGACCTCGACCGTCGGCCGGCGCGGCAAAGCGCCGCCGTCTCGCTGGTCGTCGCGGGACTCGTCGTCGCGGTGCTGTGGGCGGCGTCGGCCGCGGGTGCCGCCGTCGCCGCGGTTGGGTGGGCCTGCCTGCTCGTCGGCGTCACCCGCTCGTCGCGGCGGCTGGTGAGCGCGTGGCTGGTCGCGGCGTGGCTCGGGGCGGTGCTGAACGCGCCCGCCGCACCGCCGCTGTCGACCGCCGGGGTCGTCCTCGGGGGCGTCGTCGCGTGGGACACGGGCCAGCGTGCGGTCGGCCTCGGACGGACGCTCACTCGCGAGGCGACCACCGCTCGCGTCGAGACGGTTCACGCGGGGGCGACGGCGGCGGTCGGCGCCGTGACGCTGGCCGTCGGCTACGCTGCCGCCGTCGTCGTCGCCGGTGCCGGCGGACTCGCCGGCGGCGCGGTGCTCGCGCTCGCGGTGGCGGCGGCGGCGTCGCTGGCCCTGCTCGTCGGTCGGGAGGGGTAGGTCAGCGCGGGTGGACCTCGCGGCGAAAGAGACCGCTACTCCTCGCGCCGGGCCACCTCGTGGCGACCGAACCCGTACCGCAGTCGGTTGGCGAGTCGGCGGGCGAACCGCCCCTCGCCGTCGCCGGTCGCCCGCGAGTCGAACCGCTCGGCCAGCGCGGTGTAGATGAGCGGCAGCGGCACCTCCCGTTCCAGGGACTCCCGGACGGTCCAGGTGCCGGTCGACCCGCCGGCGACGTGGTCGGCGACGGTCCCGAGGTTCGAGCCCTCCTCGCGGAACGCCTCCTCGCACAGCTCCAGCAGCCACGACCGGATCACCGCGCCGTTGTTCCAGGTGCGCGCGACCGCCTCCAGGTCCAGATCGTACCGGCCCTCGTGCAGCAGTTCGAACCCCTCGCCGTACGCCTGCATCAGCGCGTACTCGACGCCGTTGTGGACCATCTTCACGTAGTGGCC
>ENA-ORCS01000367-ORCS01000367.1-marine-metagenome-genome-assembly--contig:-NODE-367-length-35668-cov-7.393892_pt1 | contig 35668 bp, 35 predicted proteins | sample MGYA00237781_ERZ508513 | MGnify/ENA primary metagenome ERZ508513 (study PRJEB26184, sample SAMN06268793) | marine metagenome | isolation source: Eden Landing Ponds, San Francisco, CA, USA | place...
ACAATTTCCGTCATCGGTTATCATACCTCGGTTTCAGACGTGATAATTGGAGGATCAGGGTTAAGTTGGAATGCGTTTCAGTTTGGAGTAGAGCCTGACGACTCAGGCGTGACCCACCAATGTTTGACCGAACTGACGACAGACGAGACCGAGACCGCGGACAGGTCGGGATCGGGACACTCATCGTGTTCATCGCGATGGTCCTGGTCGCGGCGATCGCCGCGGGCGTACTGATCAACACGGCCGGCTTCCTCCAGAGTAGTGCCGAACAAAGTGGTGAACAAGCCTCCGAGCAGGTCACTAACCGCCTCGTTGAAGTGAACACTATCGGGAACGTAACCGACAATGGCGAAGTTGACTGGGTGAATATGACGACGCGACTCGCGCCGGGATCCAACGATGTGGATCTGAATGACACGACGATGCAGTGGGTCTCGCCCGACGAGAGCAGCCAGCTAATTTCCGAGAACGCATCGAGCAACGATAAGGAGTTCCCGACATTCGACTGGGATACCGTCCGAGACAACGACGAGTCGATCAAGAAAGACGAAACCCTCAACGATCCGGTTGACCGAGCAGTAATTATGATTGATCTGAAAGATAACGGCGCCGGCGCCTTGTCAACTCTTGAAAGTGGCCAGACAGCCGAACTCCAGATCTCAACGCGTTCGGGTGGACAGACGACCGTGACGCTGGTCGTGCCGGACTCGCTGTCGAACAAGGACACCGTCCAGCTGTAACGCGCCGAGTTCGTTTTCCTGTTTTATTAGGTGGTGAGTGGCATCACCGACGGAATTATACTCGCCCGCCATAGAGGCATATATATGGGACCCGGGGACGACCCAGACGACGACGATGGCCGCGTACTCGCCCCCGAAGAGCTTGATATCTCCGACGACGAACACGTCGCTGAGATCGACGACGGTCGGTACGTCGTCTCCCCGAACGATCCAATCGACGACGCGCCGAACGTTGCCTCGAGCCAGCCCGCTCAGGAACGGGCTGATGCTGACGCACGGCCGACAGACGCCGACAGCGAACCCGCTTCTCACACGCAACCATCCACCAGCCCTGATCGACCCCCTGCAACCGACAGTCAGCCGACGGACGTCTCTGAGTTGACCGAACGGGACGTCTCGCAGTGGCTAGAATCGAACTTCGAGGACGCCAATTCCCGGTATGGCTTTCACGTGACAGCGACGTTCGATGGTCGAGTGTTTCAGCGGCGGATGATGTCCAACGACGTGGTAACGATTTTCGAGAGTCTCATCCTCTGGTATGCCCAGCATATCGACAGCGAGACACCGGTCGAGGAGGTTCTCGGCATCTTGTTGACCGAGTCGAACGTGCCGATCACCTATCCCACCGAGAGTCTCTCGACGGCGATCCAGCGGGAGGGCCTCGAACCGGACGATACAATCGGTGAGTTACTCGAACAAATTGACGACGGGTTCCGGCTGTGACACCGATCCGCAATCGGTATCAATGCCGATAATCCGGCGGAAGCATTTATTTGGATAATTCCAGTACGTACAGAGTGACTGATCATGTCCGAAGTGCTGATTGCCGACGACTCCGAGTTCATGCGCAACCTCCTTCGAGAAATTCTTGAAGAGGACCACCAGATCGTTGGTGAAGTCGAAAACGGCGTCGAGGCTGTTGAGACATACAAAGAAGAGAACCCCGATTTGGTTATGATGGATATCGTGATGCCGATTCGGGACGGTATCGAAGCGACCGACGAGATCAAAAATACAGATCCGGATGCGAACGTAATTATGTGTACGAGTGTCGGTCAAGAAGAGAAAATGAAAGAAGCAGTCAAGGCGGGGGCGGACGGGTATATCACCAAGCCCTTCCAGAAGCCGAGTGTGATGGAAGCGATCGATGACGTCGTCCCGTCATAAATGAAAGTTGACATTCAGTCGTTAGAGACGTTCAACCAGCTAGCTCGCGAGGGTGCCGAGCAGGCGACAGCCTCGATGACTCAGATGACCGGCATCGAAGCCGATGTCGACGTGACGAAAATGTCGCTCGTTGACCGAGCCGACCTCGGTGAGGAACTCGGTGACGGGGAGTTTGTCGGCGTCCAGTTCGATTACGAGGGCGAACTCGCCGGCGAAACCGTATTGCTGTTCGGCCGTGACTGTAGTGAGTCGCTGGTCGCAGCGCTGCTCGGCGACGTGGGCGATGAGGCGATGGCCAAAAGCGGCGTCAAGGAGATCGGCAATATTATGATGAGTGGGTTCATCGACGGCTGGGCCGACTATCTCGGCACGTCGATCGATCACTCGCCACCGACGTACATCGAGGGTACGGGATCCGCCGTGCTCCCGAACGGAGCGGCCGATGACGACGGTGATCACGTTTTCGTGTTCAAGAGCCGAATCGAGTGGGTCGATGAGTCAGTTGAGTTTTACATCTATATGCTGCCCGAATACGACCCGCTGACGTCGCTTATGGCCGATCACGTCGATACCGAAGACGACGCGATCCCCGTCGACAAGCTTGAAGTGTTCAACGAGATGACTCGAAGTGGGACTGAAAAGGCTGCGGAGAACGTTACGATGATGACCGGCATCGAGACGGCTGCTGAAGTCTCTCAGATCAGCTTCGTCCCAATCACGGACGTCCCGAAACAGGTGAGTAACGAAACGTATGTAGGGACTGTCGTCGAGTTCACGGGACTCCCCAGCGGATACCTGATGGTGTTGTTCGACGAAGTGTCGGCGAAAAATATCGCCGAGGCGATGATGCCGATCGACGTCGACAGCGACGAGCTGACCGACAAACACGAGTCAGCGATCGAGGAGCTGGGTAACATAATGACGAGCGGATTCGTCGATGGCTGGGCAAACGTGCTACAGAGTTCAGTCGATCATACGCCTCCACGATTGGTCCACGATATGGGCCAGGCGATCATCGATCCACTTGCGGCACAGGTCGGCCGTCAGCAGGAACACGCGTTTATCGTCGATTCGACGATGCGAACCAACGATCTGGAGTTCGAGGCGGAGATTCACGCGTTGCCGAACGAACAGGAACTCCGGGAGGCCTTAGACGAGCTACTAGTCGACCGTGCCGACGAGACCGAGGCGGATCCCGAACAGATATTCCAAGGATGAAGGTCTACGACGGACAGACGGATTCGGACACCGAAAGTGAACCCGAGCAAATTAAGATCGGTATCGCGGAGTACGATGTGACGGAAAACGGGGCCGTACTGACGACGAGTGGTCTAGGCTCCTGCATCGGGGTTGCTCTGCACGATGAGACTATCCCTGTGTCCGGACTCGTTCACGTGATGCTCCCGTCAGCCGACGAGGTAGAAGACGGCAACAAAGCGAAGTTTGCGGATACCGGCGTCGAAACGCTCATCGAGACGCTCGAAGAGTCCGGTGGCGACCGGAGCAATATGGTCGCGAAAATCGCTGGCGGGAGCGATATGCTCGACTTCTCCGAAAGTGGGTCCGGTATCGGGCAACGGAATGTCGAACAGGTCAAGGCCACGCTCAGCGAACACGGTATCCCTGTCGTCGGGGAGGACGTCGGCGGCAACCACGGTCGATCAATCAAGCTCAAGGGCTCAAGTGGCAAATTGATTGTCAAAAGTGCAAATCGAGATAGACAGACGCTGTAATTTCTGATAGCAACGTTAATATAATATCTAAAGTAGCGCAAACCACATTGGCCAGCATATCCTATCCAGATACTAACATATCGATGGTACAGACGGCCAGACGCTTGATATTTAGCTATCTGTGAGTCTCCTCATTACATCACGAGCTGTTTCACTGCGGTGTCTGACGATTGTTTCTGCCAAACGGGCGTGCATACACCCGTCAGTTATCAAATACGATACTCTAAACGGTACATTGAAGGGTCTGAGAGCAGTTTTTGCTAGTAATGAGTGCTTTCGCCACCATCGTTGCACTGTCGAGTCTGGTCGGGTCAGCGATGGCCACGGCCACCGGCGCGTTCAGCGTCGGTCAGGTGGCAATCCCGGCCGATCCGGCTGTTTTGACGCTGTTCTCGGCAGGGGTCGTCGGGATGAGCATCAAGAACGTCTTCGACTCGATCCTTTCGGACGAGGACGAAGAGAACGCGGGTGAGCAGATGAGCGACGGTGCCGGGCTGATGGACGAGGACGGTGGCGACGATCTGGGCGGGCTCGGTGGTTTCGAGGAGGACGGCGACGACGAGTTCGGCGACTTCGAGGACGACGAGTTCGGTGATATGGACGGTGGTGCTGATACGGATGAACTCGAACACCGGCTTGACGAACTCGAGACAGAGGTTGGCAGCCTCTCATCGACGGTCAACACCGTGCGTAACGAAAACGAACAGATCAGTGAGACCGTCGACGAAGTCGAGGAGAACGTTCGGAAGTTGCTCGACATCTACGAGATGGTTACCAGAGGCGTCAATCCCTTTGCTGATGATATCGAGGGTGGTGGTGGTCTCGGTGGTGGCGACGGTGACTCCTTTGGCCTGTTCGACAACGGACAGGACGAAGAAAGCGACGAAAACCTCGATGAAGACATTGCGAACGCGGATGCGGAAGGGTTCTTCGACGATGACCTCGTTGAGGAAGACGATGAGGGCTTTAGCGACTCCGCCGATGACGTGATGGATGATGAGGTCGATGACAGCAGTGACCCGTTCGACAGTGAATTCGACGACGGCGCGTTCGATGACGGTGACGGATTCGACGATGACTTCGAGGATAGCGGATTCGACGACACTAGTATGGACGATGGCGGCTTCGAGGAGGACACGGGCAGTGACAACGGCGGTGGCGGTGGCAAGTCCTTCCAGGAACTCAAAGACGAATACGAATCCGGCGACGCTGACTGGGCCGAAGAGGAAGGTAGTCCTGGCGAAACGCGTAGCTCGGAGAGCGCCACAGAAGACTCGTCTGACGGCGGTGTGACCGATACGATTGAAGACGACACCGACGCATTCGGGACTGACGAGTCAGACGATGACGTTGGGGACCTCGATGACGAACTGGCCGACGATGACCTGTTCGATACGGTTATCGAAGACGAAGACGCCGACAGCGAATCGGAATTTACCCCTGACGAGCAATTGGAGCCTGAAACGGACACTGCGGTCGAACCGGAAACGGAATCTGACTCCGACATCGACGCCACAGTCGACGATACTGCCGACAGCCAAAGCGATGAGCAGTCAGCCGTCACGGAATCGACAGGTGATGTCCAACCCACCGAGTCGATCGAATCCGAGACGCCCGATCACTCCGAGACGACAGCCACTGACACGACATCGGAGTCCGAGACGACAGCCACCGACGATGGCAAGCCGTACCTGTCGACAATGCCGGAAGGGTTCGGCTCGGAGCTGATCGTCATCGAGTGGCTTGAATATCTCGTCGAGGAAGTCGGGATCCGATCGACCGCGGAAGCGATCGACTACTACGAACGAATCGACTGGGTGAGCGAACCAGTTGCGGATGACCTACAGGAGTACTTGCGCGGGTTCGACGAGCACGGCGTCGACGCCGACCTGACGATCGATCATCACACGCAGTCGCTGAAATACATCGGCCAGCTCAACGGCACCCCGGGAACGCAACTGGGGCTCTCCGGAGGTGGTTCCGATGGGCTTCAGCGTTAGTGGTTCGGTGGCAATCGTCTTCGTCGGGCTGTTTATTGCCTTCGGGACCTTTTACACTGCCAGTACCAACACGATGGAGCAGGTGACAGACGCGCGATCGGACTGGCAGGATCGGGATCTCGACCGGCACAACACGGACATCGAGATCACCGCCGCGACCTACAACAACACCACTGATCGCCTCACTGTCGAGACGAACAACACCGGTGCAGTGGCACTGTCGGTCAACGAGACGGATCTGATCGCCGACAACGAGTACCTGATTCCGGATCGCAGTGACGTAAACGGCGACGCCGCCACGGACATCTGGGCAACTGGTCAGCGGCTCACATTTAACGTGAGCCTCGGGACCCAGCCCGACCGAGTCAAGGTGACGACCGGGACCGGCGTGGCAGCGACGGAGGTGGTCACGCGTGGCTAGTGTCTCTGCTTCTCACCTCATCCTGTTCATCGCGAGTGTCCTCGTTGCCGCGAGCGTTGCGGGGACGATTACGACGACCGTCGGGCGACTGAGCGACGGTGTCTCCCAGCAAGGCGACGCGTTGAGCCAGGACGTCCGGACTGACATCGAGATCATCAGTGACAGCGGTGCACCCGTCTACGACCGAGACGGCAACGGGAACCTCTCGCTACTGGTCAAAAACACCGGGTCGCGATCGCTCGTTCCACTGGCCTCTCAGATGGACGTTATTGTCGATGGGCAGCTAGAGCAGTCGGTCAACGTGACCGTTGTCGACGGGGCAAGTCCGAACAGCTGGCAGCCGGGTGATGTGATCCGCGTCGACATCAGCGTCCCAAGTCTGGAAACTGGCGATCACCGGGTCCAGATAACTGCCAACGGCGACAAAGAGGTGTTCAGGTTTAACATATGAGCCTTGCAACGACTGATCTGTTCTCGCTTGGGCTCGACGAACGAGACCGGCTCAACAAAGAACTCGGTGGCGGCATTCCCCCAGGTAGCATCGTTCTTGTCGAAGGCGATTACGGGGCCGGTAAGTCAGCGATGAGCCAACGGCTCACCTACGGGCTCTGTGAGGAAGGCCACCGCGTGACGATGCTCTCGACGGAGTTGACCGTCGGGAGCTTCCTCGATCAGATGCACAGCCTCGATTACGATATGGTCGAACATATGCTTGAGGAAGACGTGCTGTTCTTGCACGCTGATATCGGCGACTCAAACAAGTTCTCCGACGAAGACGACGGCGAGCGAATGGACTTGCTCAAGCGGCTGATGGACGCCGAAGTGATGTGGGACTCGGAAGTGATCATCATCGACACGTTCGACGCAATCTTGCGTAACGATCCAAAGTTCGAGGCGCTTGTCCGGAAAAACGAGGAACGACAGGCGGCACTGGAGATCATCTCGTTTTTCCGTGACGTCATCGCCGAGGGGAAAGTAATTGTCCTCACAGTTGACCCTTCGACGCTGGACGAGGACGCCATCGGGCCGTTCCGGTCGATCGCCGACGTGTTCCTCGAGCTGGAGATGATCGAAGTCGGCAACGACGTACGCCGCCAAATCTCGGTCAAACGCTTTGCCGGGATGGGCGAACAGGTCGGTGACACGATCGGGTACTCGGTCCGCTCGGGGACTGGTATTGTGATCGAATCACGGAGCGTGGCATAATGGAGGGCACACGATGACTGAACAGGGACGACCGAAACCGTCGGACGAACTCAGACAGTACGCGGCGAACCGCCCGCATCTCCGGGATCACCTCAAAAAATTCAAGCAGATTACCGGCGAGTTCCCGATGTTCGCCGAGGAGGCGTCGGGTGATCTCGAAACGGACCGGCCGAACGTCTTGTATCCCGTCGGTGGTCCGATCTTCACGCATATCTACGGCGACGTGGGCCAGGATATGAAATACTACGCGATCGAGCCGGAGCTGTCCGACGAGGAGCAAGTCGTGTTCAACAAAGTGCGAAACCGCCTCCTCCAGCGTAGCGTCAACAAGCCCGCACCGACTGACGAGTCCGAGTACGACGACCGCATCGAGGAGCTTCTCCAGGAGACGACCAACGTCAAGAAACGCGAGAGTGGCAGCGGCGTCCTCAGCCGACTCCGGAACAACGTCAGCTCGATCGGCAAAGTCGACGTCAAACCCGAAACCTACGAGAACATCCGGTATCGGCTCAACCGGGACATCGTCGGACTCGGCCCACTCGAGCCGGTTATGCGCGACCCCGCAAACGAGGACATTCACGTCATCGGTCCCAACGAGTGTTACGTCGATCACGGCGTCTTCGGGATGCTCGATACGACCGTCGAATGGAACAGCGACGAGGAATTCGACCAGTGGTTGCGCAATATGGGTGAACGCATCGGCGATCCTGTCTCAGACAGCGACCCGATCGTCGACTCGACGCTGCCGGACGGATCGCGTCTGAACCTCATCTATTCCGACGACGTGAGTGTCAAGGGTCCGAGCCTCACGATCCGTCAGGGCGATGAGGTGCCGCTGTCGATTTTCCAGATCACCAAGTGGGGAACGCTCAGCCCACAACTGTCGGCGTATCTGTGGCTCGCACTGGAGAACGAACAGACAGTCTTCGTTGTCGGGGAGACTGCGTCGGGGAAGACGACGACGCTGAACTCCATTATGGCGTTCATCCCGCGAGATCACAAGATCTACACTGCGGAGGACACCGCCGAAGTGCTGCCGCCACACGACACCTGGCAACAACTCCTGACCCGTGAGGGTGACGAACAAAGTGGTGGCACCGGTGTCGATATGTTCGACCTGGTCGCTGCTGCCCTGCGGTCTCGCCCTGACTACATCATCGTGGGCGAGGTTCGTGGCGAAGAGGGTCGAATGGCATTCCAGGCTGCCCAGACCGGCCACCCCGTGATGTTGACTTTCCACGCCAGCGACATCGTCTCGATGATCCAGCGATTCACCGGCGAACCGATCAACGTCCCAGAGACGTTTATGGACGTCGCCGACATCGCGCTGTTCCAGAACCGAGTCAAGCAGGGCGACGACGTGCTGCGTCGGGTCACGAGCGTCCAGGAAATCGAGGGCTACTCCAAAGAGATGGACGGGGTCATCACTCGGCAGGTGTTCTATTGGGATCCTGTCGAGGACGAAATCGTTTTCCAGGGGATGAACAACTCGTTTGTCCTCGAAGAACAGATTGCGACGCTACTCGGGTATGAAGACACCCGGGACATATACGATGACCTCCAGTTCCGAGCGAACCTGATCGAACGTGCGATCCAAGAGAACATCCTCGGCTACCACGAGGTCAACGAATTTATCGAGGACTTCCAGCGGGACGGACTGGAGGGCGTCCCCTTCGACATCCACCGTCCTGACTGATGGCAACGAAAGATTCCGCTACGATCGATCTGTCGCTATCACGAACCCTCGCGGGGCTGATGGACTCCTACCGGAAACTCGATATCCCGCTCCAGCGATATCTCCTGACAATCCTGCTGCCGGCGACGGTGTTTTTCCTCGGTTCGCTCCTTGCGACAGTCCTGTTGGATCTGCCACTGTTTATCCGAGCACCGATCCCGCTGCTCGGACTGTTGATCTTCGGGACCGCCGTGTTCTTCCCGAAAGTCCAACTCTCTCAGCGTAAACGGCAGCTCAACAATCGGTTTCACCTGATGGTCACGCATATGACCGTCCTTTCGACGACCAAGATCGACCGGATGGAAGTGTTTCGCGCGCTGGCACAGGAAGACGAGTACGGTGAACTTGCGACGGAACTTGGACGGGTCGTCGAACTGGTCGACACTTGGAACCAGAGCCTCGATGACGCCTGTCGTCGCCGGGCGAAACAGGTCCCGAGCGATACGCTGTCGGACTTTTTCGACCGGTTGGCGTATAACCTCGGAGCCGGCCAGTCGCTCGAAGATTACCTCGTCAACGAGCAGGATATGATCATCGAGAACTACACGACCGTCTACGAGGGGACGCTCGGCAACCTGAACGTGATGAAAGACCTCTACCTGTCGATGATCCTCTCGATGACGTTCGCACTTGTGTTCGCGGTCGTGTTGCCGGTGCTGACCGGAACGAACCCGACGATGACGGTCGCTTCGGTCATCCTCCTGTTTGTCTTCGTGCAGGCCGGGTTCTATCTCGCCATCCGGTCGATTGCGCCTTACGACCCGGTCTGGTTCCATCCCGAAGAGTATCCCTCTCCGATCGACGAGCGTCTCAATCGGGCGTTCGCGATCGGGATTGCGCTCACCGCCGTTCTCTCGTTTATCACGTTCGGCGGCCGTGCCGGCATCAGTCCGATCACACTCGATATGCTCGTTCCGATCTGGTCGCCGCCACCACTGACGCTGTACGCCGCAGTCCCGGTCACACCGCTGTTGATCCCTGGGATCGTCGCTCGCGCCGAGGAACAGCGAATCCAGGGCCGCGACGCGGAGTTCCCAAGCTTCATTCGTGGACTGGGTGCGACCGAGGGCGCAAAGCAATCGACGACTTCGACGGTCCTGAAGAGTCTCCGAAAGAAAGACTTCGGGCCGTTGACCCCGGAGATAGACAACTTGTATAAGCGATTGAATATGCGGATCGAGCCCGCCAGCGCGTGGCGTCACTTCACTGCGGAGTCGCGGTCGTATCTCATTCAGACCTTCTCGGAGATGTACCTCGTCGGTCGGGAGATGGGTGGGGACCCAAAGATGCTCGGCGAGTTGATCGCCGAGAATATGAACGAGGTCCTGCAGTTGCGACAGCAACGTCGGCAGGAAACGACGACGCTGATCGGACTGCTGTATGGGATCACTGCCGCCTCGACGTTTGCCTTTTTCATCGGGTTACAGGTCGTCAACATTCTCGCTGGTCTGTCGCTCAATCTCTCCAGTACGAGCCAACTCGACGTGGCATCGCTGATCAACACGAGCGTCTACAACATCCCGCTCATCGAGTTCCTACTGATCATCATCATCGTGTTTAACGCGATGCTGTCTGGCTTGATGGTCCGAACGCTTGACGGCGGCCACAAGATGAACTCGTATATGCACTTCGTGCTTCTCAGCTGGCTCGGAGCCCTGACGGCCATCCTGACCAAGTGGATGGTCACGCAGTTCCTGGCCATCTAAACCACTTTTTACAACGAGGGGTTTCCTCGGCTCGCTTCGCTCGCCTGCGGGAACCCCTCGTTCCAAAAACGTGGGGAAAAATGACCTCGACTTCGCGGCTTTGCCGCTCAGTCGAGTGAAACGCCGCCGGAGGCGGCGTATACTGTCTCGAACCGTGACGCCACCCGCCACTGCAATCCTATCGGAGCGCCGGCATATTGCACCTGCTTCTCATCCGCATCGGGCCACTTTTCCACACGGATCGCCTCCTGTTCGCTATGAGCAAGCGATCCGAGTTTCTGGCCGGCCAGCGGCCCGAAGATGTCGCCTTCTTCCTGCACGAAGACGCCGTCAAGAACCTCGATGCCCTGGAAGACTACGCGGAAACCGTCGAGGATGGGGTCGTCCTCGTCCTCCCCGGAGAGAACGGCCGCAACGCCTTCCAGACGGCCGCCGGAACCGATCCGATGGAGCTAGCCCAGGCCGCGATGGACACTAAGGGGACCATTGCACCGGACCTGACTGGCGGCAGTTGCCCTGTCGCCGAGGACGACCCGGACGCGGATCACACGACGCGGTTCGTGTTCGCGTTTGCCGAAGAACAGAACGAGGAGGTCGGCGGTATCTATGCGGAGGGTGACGTCGTCCACGCCTACGCGGTCTGTAACTGCGGTCAGCGATACAGTCAGAAGTGGGTCGTCGGGGACCGGTAGTGGTCACCGGTCGCGGGGGTAACACACGTCCTGCCCGTCGTTGAGTGGGGGTGAGACGGCTCTGTCGCTCGCGGTATTGTTCACGATAGGAAGTGGGGTCGGAGGGATTTGAACCCCCGATCGACTGATATCTCCGGTGGACGCCTCGGAACTCCAGAGGGTCATCAGCGCGACCGATGATCAGTCGGTCGCTCAGTATATCAGTCTGGAGTTTCGTCCCGGGCGTCGGTGCCTCTGGAGTCAGTCGCCATGCCGGGCTTGGCCACGACCCCGCACTCTTTCGTAGGCACAATCCCCCTAAAGGGATTTCGGTTCCCGTCACTCGCGGTCGGCTTCGGACCAGTCACAGTCCTGGCACTTGTAGCCGGTGATGAACTCCGTGACTGTGGGCATATAGCCGACGGAGATAACATCTCCGCCACATTCGGGACACGCCCGATCCGCATCTTCGATCGCCTCGGCGTCCATCACGTCTTCGCCCTCGATCAACTCGGCTAGTCGCTTCGGCGTGACCATTCGACCCTGCACGACGCGGTTCTCACTCATATTCTGACGTTGGTGAGGACAATCCTAAGTGTTCCCTTCCCGGCAGTGGTCCGTCGGACAGACTGGCTATCGAACCGTCGCTATCTCTGCCCCAATCAGAGCCAGGGGGCCTGATAGCCGTCATCGTCGCCGACGTCGAAGGTATCACCGTCGGACGGCTCCTCGTGACCGCCGTTCGTGACGGCGGGCTTCGGCTGTGAACGGGCGCTGGAGCCGTCGGGATCGAACGCTAGCAGCGCCGTCAGCGCCAGCACGATCAGTGCGATGGGGACGTCGCCGGGGACAAGCCCGAACATCGACAATGGGAGCAATCCGAGTGCGACTGCACTCCCGAACCGGAAGCGATCCAGATCGACGATCCGTCGAAGTCGCGGCCCGGCGACGGCGACCAGCAACGCGAAGGTCACACCGACGAGACCGGCGGCCGCCCCGCGAGCGATGAGTCCGAGATCTGTCGAGACGACTACTGCCGCATTGGATAGGTCGACGCTCGCGAGCAGGCCGAGCACGACGATCATCGCAGGTCGGGGCATCAGATCGCCGATCCGCGAGCTAGCCGTCTTAGCAGCGACCGCGAGGATCACGACGGCGGCGAACCGTTTGAACACCTCAAGATCGAGGACGCTCTCGATGGTCGGTGCGATCGCCGCCTCGATCCCGGCAACGGACACGAGAACGACGCCGACCGCGAGAATCTTCGGCACTTGCTCGCGTGGGCCTCCTTCCATATCCGCGAGGATGACGGCGACGGTTGCGCTCCCGCCGAAGACCAACAGACCGACTTCCAGAATCCCGAGCGGGCCGTCGACTCCACCTGCAAGCACGAGTGCCGGGAACAACCCATCCACCAGTGGCAGACACATAACCGTCGCTAGCAGTCGAGTCGCACCACCGACTTGCCGTTCGATCGCGAGTGCGATCGGGTGTTGAGAGCTACTCATCAGGTAGCGGGGCCGTCTCCCGTGGCCTGTGGGTACTCGCGCACGCGCCGCCGATCCAGCAATTGAGCTCGGAAGACGCGTGTGAACTCCGCCCAATGGCAGTTGCAATTGCCCACCGATTTCCAGTATGTATTCGCAGACGGGTTCGAAAGCTGCATCTGGCTGCTGATACCCGTTCGAACGGTGGGACTGACGGAGTCCATACATAAACAATCGTCTCAAATAAGTAAAAGCGTTGTGTGAGAGTTGGCCGCAAGCCACAGACACACGTTCGGAATACGGGCCAATATCGAACGAATGTGGGCTATTTTCTGCCAATAATCTCCCCATTCGAAAATACTAGTGATTGTTCGTCGTGTTTCTGATCGGATCGCAATCGACTATATATACGGGCGCGGACATTTCTGTGAGGTGGTGACAATCCTGTCAACAGATCACAGAACACTCACGTCTCGCAACGTTTTTGGGCGGGCGAAGCGGACCGATTATATGGCGAACGATCCACAGCCTTTCTCGGCGAAACTAGACGTACCGGAAGCGCTGACCTTTGACGACGTACTTCTCAGGCCCAAGGAGAGCCGCGTCGAACCAGACGAGGCCGATCTGTCGACACGCGTTTCGAAGAACGTCACACTACAAGTTCCCGTGCTATCGGCAGCGATGGATACCGTCACGACCAGCGCGATGGCAATCGCGATGGCTCGACAGGGCGGGCTCGGCGTCATCCACCAGAATATGAATGTCGACCGGATGGTCACCGAGATCGAACGCGTCAAGCGCGCGGACGAACTCGTCATCCGCGACGTTGTGACTGCACGACCGGACCAGACTGTCCGAGAGGTCGATGCGATGATGGAAGAGCGGGGCGTCTCGGGTGCGCCGGTCGTCGATGAGGACAACGAGGTGCTCGGAATCATCTCCGGGACAGACATCCGACCGTACCTGGAAGTCGGCGAGTCCGACGAGGTCAGAGAGGCGATGACCGACGAGGTCATCACGGCCCCTGAAGATATCACACCCCGCGAAGCTCTGGAGCTGATGTACGAGCACAAGATCGAGCGCGTCCCGCTGGTCGACGAGCAAGACCGGCTGGTCGGGCTCATCACGATGCAGGGGATCCTTCAGCGCCGGGAATACGACAACGCCGCGCGTGCCGAGGACGGATCGCTCCGCTGTGGAGCCGCTGTCGGTCCCTTCGACCAGGAACGAGCGGTCGCCGCCGACGAGGCCGGCGCCGATGTCGTCTTCATCGACTGTGCGCACGCTCACAACCGAAACGTCGTCGACAGTGCCCGTGAGATCACATCGAAGATCGACGCCGATGTCGTCGTCGGCAACGTCGGCACCCGAGAAGCCGCCGAGGACCTCGTTGATTTCGCCGATGGGCTGAAAGTCGGGATCGGCCCGGGATCGATCTGTACCACACGGGTCGTCTCCGGGGCGGGTATGCCACAGATCACGGCTGTCACTGAAGTCGCAGACGTCGCCGCCCAGCACGACGTGCCCGTCATCGCCGATGGTGGCATCCGCTATTCCGGTGACGCCATCAAGGCCATTGCGGCCGGTGCGGACGCAGTTATGCTCGGTTCGTATTTCGCCGGGACCGACGAGGCCCCCGGTCGGGTCATCACGATGAACGGCAAGAAGTACAAACAGTACCGTGGGATGGGCAGTGTCGGGGCGATGTCGTCAGGTGGTGGCGAGCGCTATCTCAAGGACGTTGAGGATCAGGACGAAGAGGAGTACGTCCCTGAAGGTGTCGAGGCTGCGACGCCGTACAAGGGATCGCTCGCATCGGAGCTCCACCAGCTAGTCGGCGGTATGCGGTCGGGAATGGGGTACGTCGGTGCCGAGACGATCCCCGAGTTCAAAGAGCGCTCGGAGTTTGTCCGCGTCTCCAGTGCGGGCCATCAGGAGAGTCATCCCCACGACGTGATGATTACCGACGAAGCGCCGAACTACCGGCCCGACGACAGCTAGGCAGATTTGCCGACTGTCTCATACTCGGGTCGGTCACTACCAGCGTCTCGAATCACCCGGGTCCGCACAGTCGACAGCCGTCGATTCGGAGTCCATTTCAATCCCTGGCTGGAACTACCGTGAAATGAGTTTACGCGATGAGGGCCCACCGGATCCGACGCTCGTGCTCCGAAGTTTCGGTCGGATCGCGATCAGTGACGCGCTGACTATCGTCGTATTGAGTGTGCTGTACTCGATGGCCGCGTTGTCGGTCATCACCATCGGGCCCGCCCTGCTGGCGCTGATGGACGCCTTTTACGCGTCGGTCTCTCATACCGGCACCGGGGGCGGTGCGCCGGACTCGACAGCGGGCCGGGCGTCGCATTTCGTCGGCTCGATCTGGACGTATCTCCGATATGGGCTGCCATACACGGTCGTTATCCTCGCGGCGCTGTTCGGAGGCTACATTTACGTCCGGCTTGCCCTGTTCGGCGAGTCGTTTCAGGCACTGCTGGTCAGCGTCCTCGGTCTCTACGCCGTCGTGATCGTCCTCGTGTTGCTGTTTCGAGCTGCCGATATCGTCGTTCGCGAAGACGAGTCCGACCGTCCGGGCTTTCTCGGCGGTCTGCGACTGGCCTGGTCGTCACTGGGGTCGAACATTCCGTATTCGATCATCCAGATCGTCGTCGCAATTGTCCTGACGGTCGTTCCGATCTTCGCACTCTCGCCGCTCGTGCTCGTGTTCGCCTTGCCAGGGCTGCTCGCCTTGCTCGAACTGCTGGCCTACGAGGAACTGTCCGGGGCCGGCGCGAAAGCGATCCGCTTTGCGTATCTGGACCCACAGGAGTAAGTCGCCGTCGAACGAGCCGAATTCGGCTGAAACACTACTCTTCGTCGTCGCCGTCGAACGGGCCGAGCGGGTTCTCTTCGTCCGAACTGCCACTACGCTGGCGCATCTGCTGGCGGGTGAACTGCGGCGTCGCCCGGATTCCGCGTTGTTTGCGGAACGACCGGTAGAGCAAGACCACAACGAAGAGACTTCCCGCGCCGGCGACGGCAGTCGCTTCCAGCGTTGAGAGCGCGAACAACAGCGCGGTCGAGGCGACCCCACTCGCCAACAGCAGTCCGAGGACGATCCGTCCGGCGAGTACGTCCAGCAGGTTATCCGAGTCCTCGATGTCGGCTTGCACGTAGAACTCCTCGCGTTCGATCCGGTCGAGTGCGGACTCGAGTTTCGGCGGGATTCGCATCGTCGAGCGCGCAGCGTCCTGGACCTCGGTCGCCCGATCGCGCACGAACTGCCGGGCACTCTCCTCGAAGTACCCCTCCTCCTGGAGGAAGTCGGTCGCGACTGAGATAAAATCGAAATCGGGGTCGAGCGTCACACAGACTCCCTCAACGACGGTCGCGACCCTGAGCACCAGCGCGAGATTTGCCGGCAGGCGCAGCGGGAATTCATAGATTGTGTCCTCGACCTGCTGTACGATCTGCTGGACGCGATACTGTTCGATGTCCTCTCCCCGGGCGTCAGCGATCGCCAGTTCCATCACGTCGGCCATCACCTGCCGGTCGGCCTCCGGTGAGAGCGTCCCCATCTCGATTAAGGCGTCGAGGATCGCGTCGATGTCCTGCTCGGCGACTGCGGTGTAGAATTCGACGATTTTCTCCTGGATGAACGGCTCGACTCGACCGCTCATGCCGAAGTCATAGAACACGAGCGTCCCGTCGTCTTGGACGGCGAGGTTTCCAGGGTGAGGATCGGCGTGGAAGACCCCGTCTTCGACGATCATCCGGAAATACGCCCGCTCCAGCGTCTCTGCGAGTTGTGTCCGGTCGATATCTTTGTCGTCGAGTGTGTCGATGTCGTCTATCTTCGTTCCCGGGATGTACTCCATCGTGAGCACACGCCCGGTCGAATGGCTCTGGACGACTGGCGGGATGGCGATTCGGTCGTTGTCTGCGAAGTTCGACCGGATTTCCGTCAGCATCTCGGCCTCGCGGCTGTAGTCCATCTCCTCGCGGATCGTCGTTGCGAACTCGTCGGCCAGCGTCTCCAAGGAGAACGACCGGGAGTCATCGACGAAGTACATCACGATCGGGAGTGTCCACCGAATCACCCGGAGATCAGCTTCAACGAGGCTCTCGACGCCCGGACGGCGCACTTTGACGGCGACCGGATCGCCGTCCACTTCGGCGTAGTACACCTGGCCGAGACTCGCCCCGCTGATCGACTCGGTATTGAAGTCACTGAACGCCTCCGAGACGGGCCCGATTTCGGATTCGATGACTTCACGGGCCTGTTCCCAGTCGGCCGGTGGCACCCGATCTTGCAATTTCGTGAACTCTTCGACGTATTCGGGCGGCAGGACGTCCGGCCGGGTCGACAGCAGTTGCCCGAGTTTGATGAACGTCGGCCCGAGCGTCAGCAACGTGTCGAGCAACACTTGTGCACGATGCCGTCGCTGCTCGGGCGTGACGCGACGACTCGATCCGATCAACAGATAGCGACGGCGGTCGCGTGCGTAGGCGATCGCCAGCGGGAGGAACTGGCGAACGACTGTGAAGAACCGCCGATAGGCACGGAGATTCACCGACAGGCCACCCCGTCCTCAGGCCTCGTCGATTGGGATCGTCGCCGACGGATCGGCGGTCTGTTTCGGGAGTCGGAGCTCGAGAACCCCGTTCTCGACAGCCCCCTCGGCCCCCGTCCCGCTTGCGTCCGGTGGGAGAGGCAGCTCGACGTCGAGGAACATCGACCGCTCCTCGTCGACGTATTCGAACTCGACTGGCAGGCCCTTCTCACGTCTGGCTTCGACGACCACGCGCCCGCCTTCGACGTGTGCGTCGACGGTCTCGGCGGTCGCTCCAGGGAGATCGATCACCAACAGGTACGCGTCATCGCTCTCCAGGAGGTCGGCGAACACCGCATCTGGCAACTCTTGCAGCGCGTCTCGCAGGGCTGACATACACGCGGGTTAGGGCGGTAGGGCCAAAAACACGGTGGTCGCGGCGACGGTACACGACTCCCGACTCACAGCGATAGCCGCTCGTCCCTTGGGCCCTTACGACAGGAGCCTGTCCAGTCGATCTACTCGCCGATCAGCGAGCACACAGTGGCCGCGTTCGTGTGGGTCGAACCGTTCGACGTGTGCAGCTGTCAAACCGGCGTTCCAAGCCGCGCCGATGTCCGAGGAAGAGTCGCCGACGAGGAGTACCGTCTGTTCTGTAGCGACTCCCAGGTCATCGAGCGCACGATAGACGGGGTCGGGATCCGGTTTCCAGCCGATCTCGTCCCCACAGCAGACGACGGTGTCGAACCACTCCGCGATGTCGAGATGATCGAGCGCGGCTGAAGTCAGGTGTGGCTGGCTGTGGGTGACGACACCAACCGGGGCGTCGATTTCGGTGAGTAGTCGCTCGGCGTCCTCATACAGATACGTCGCCTCGGCCCGGCGGGCCGGGTCTTCGACCTGGTGGAAGGCGTCCCAGAACGACTCCGGCTCGATGCCCCATCGACGCAGTTGCGCGTTCCGCGAGCCACCGAGCCCGTGCCAGAGAGTCGTCACTTCCGCGTCGGTAAACTCACGGCCGAGCCGGTCACCAATCTCGTCGAACACGCGGCGCGGATGGGCCGGATCGACGTCTATCAACGTCCCGTCGAGGTCGAACAACCAGGCGTCGTACGTCCCGCTCGCCATCGGGTCCGTCGATAGGGACTCTCGGAGCAAGAGTCTTCTGCCAGGGCGAAACGCTGAGGGGCGTCGAGTCCTCACGGCCGATGATGGAGGTCTCACTGCTGACGATCGGCGACGAACTTCTCTCCGGCGAGACGACAAACACCAACGGCACGTGGCTCGCGCGCGAGTTGGCCGAGCGGGGCGTCGACGTCCGGGAGATTATCGCGCTGGCAGACGATCGCGAGACGATCGCCGACCGGGTGAGACGGACCAGCGACGCTTTCGATGCCGTCATCGTCACCGGCGGGATCGGCGGCACGCCGGACGACGTGACGATCGAGGCCGTCGCTGACGCGTTCGGGCGCGAACTCGTCGTCAGCGATCAGGCACGGGCACGCATCGAGCAGCGTCTCTCGGAGATAGGTGAGTCCGTTCCCGATCTGGACCTCGACATCGAGACCGAAGCGTCGATCCCGAGTGGGGCCGAACCGCTCGGCAATCCCGAGGGGCTAGCCCCCGGCTGTCGGATCGACAACGTCTACGTCTTGCCCGGCATCCCAAGCGAGATGAAGGCGATGTTCGAGACGATCGCCGAGGCCTTCGACGGGGACCTTGACTCGCGGTTGCTGTATACCGTTCAGCCGGAGGCAAACATCGTTCCCGAGTTACGTACCGTTCGTGAACGCTTCGGCGTCCGTGTCGGCTGTTATCCCGATCGGGAGGCGAGACACAACCGTCTCAAATTGACCGGAGCCGACGAGTCCGCCCTGCAAGCGGCAGCGGACTGGCTGCTGGAGGCAATCGACGCTAGTGAGACGCCCGTCGAACGAGAGTGGGACGCCGACGCCGAACCTGCCGGCAGTCCCGAGTAAGACCGATTGCGACGTTCAACTGAGTCGGTAGACGCGTGCCTCGTACGGGCGAAGCTCGAAGTCCGTCGGATCGTCGCCGGCGTCGTCGTAATTACCGATCAACAGTTCCGGATCGTCCGCGTCGAGATGTCCCGGGAGGGTGAACGTCTCGTTCCGTGCGAAACAGTTGAGCACGACGAGCACGCCGCTGTCACCGAGGGTTCGGAGATACGAGAAGATACGGGGGTGGTCCTCATACAGGAGGTGGAAATCACCGTAAACGAGCGTGTCGCTGTCCTCGCGGAGGTCGACTAACTCGCGGTAGTAATGCCAGATCGAGTCCTCGTTTTCGCGGGCAGCCTCGACGTTGATCTGCTCGTGGTTGGGGTTGACTTTGATCCAGGGTTCGCCGTCGGTGAACCCGGCGTTGTCCGCGTCTGACCACTGGACTGGAGTCCGGGCGTTGTCACGCGAGCGGTGTTTGACGACGTGTTTGACGTCATCGAAATCGACATCGTGGCGCTCCATCAACTCCTCGGTCTGCTGGATCGCCTCGACGTCTCTGAGCTCGTCGAAGCTCTCCCATTCGACGTTGGTCATCCCGATTTCCTCGCCCTGGTAGATAAATGGCGTCCCCTGGAGCGTGAACTGTAGGGTCGCCAGCAGTTTTGCCGAGGCGACCCGGAAGAAGCCGCTGTCACCGAATCGCGAGACAGTCCGTGGATGATCGTGATTCCCCAGGTAGTTTGCGTTCCACCCTTCACCGTCGAGGCCCATCTGCCAGCGTGCCAGCACGTCACGGAGTTCGTTCAGATCCCAGTCGTTGAAATGCGCGTCCGGATCGTCGAGATCGTCAAGATCGTCAATATCGACGTCGACGTCCTGGAGATCCCACTTGCCGCCGGGTTTGTAGGGGATATCGGCGTGTTCGAAGTGCACAATCATATTCAGGCCGTCACCGTCCTCGCCACAGTACTGCTTGGCGTCCTCGATCCCACAGCCGGGCATCTCCGCGACGGTCATAATGTCGTAGTCGGCGAACACCGCATCGTGCATCTCAGAGATGTACTCGTGGACCCGCGGCCCGTTGATGATGTGCTCCCAGCCGACCCAGCCGGGGTTGTCCTCGCCGTCCGGAAGCCCCTCTCGCTTGGAGATCAGATTGATCACGTCCAGCCGGAACCCGTCGATACCCTTCTGGAGCCACCAGTGGAGCATCTCGAAGAGGTCCTCGCGGACGTCCTCGTTGCGCCAGTTCAAATCGGGCTGTTTCTCGTCGAAGATATGCAGATAGTACTGCTCGCGTTCCTCGTCGTACTTCCAGGCGTCACCGCCGAAGATCGAGGTCCAGTTGTTCGGTAGTTCGCCGTCGTCACCGTCTCGCCAGTAGTAGTAGTCGGAATACTCGCTGTCGGGGTCTCTGGACTCGACGAACCACTCGTGCTCGTCAGAAGTGTGGTTGAGAACCATGTCCATAATCAGCCGCATATCGTGATCGTGGACGGTCTCGAGGAGCCGCTCCCAGTCGTCCATCGTCCCCATCTCGTCCATAATGCCGTGGTAATCGCGGATGTCGTAGCCGTTGTCGGCGTTCGGCGAATCGTAGACCGGACAGAGCCAGACGACATCCACCCCCAAGTCGTCGAGATACGGCACTTTCTCGATAATCCCAGGGATATCGCCGACCCCGTCGCCGTTGCTGTCGTTGAAGCTTCGCGGATAGATTTGATAGACGACCGCTTCCTTCCACCACTCGCGGTCGAAATCGGCCTCTGGCTGCGTGTCTGCGTCCATAGCGGTCTCCTCTGGGCTAACAATGGCCGATAATTATACCTGTTGATCCCGACGAGAACTGCTGTGTCGGTCGACGACGGTGTTTCGGAGGGGTCTCACAGATGTGCCCCAGTATCGCTGGGGACTGACAGTCCTACAGCGCAGCGTCCGGTTACACCACCACAGGATCTAAATCGAAGCCACCCTTGAGATCGGGTATGAGTGAGACATACAACCGTGGGACGGTCGAGGACGCCGGCCGTTGGACGGAGTTTTCCGCCGGGATGTGGGCCTGGATCTTCCACAAGTTCACCGGCTGGGTGCTCGTGGGCTATCTGTTCACCCACATCGCCGTGTTGAGTACGGCGACTGCTTCAGATCCGGCAGTCTACAATCAAACCCTCAGCGGCCTGGAGGGGCTGTTGATCGTCCGGATCCTCGAGGTCGGACTGCTCGCCGTTGCAGTCTTTCACATTCTCAATGGGGTCCGGCTGTTGTTGGTTGATCTGGGGATCGGACTTGAGTCTCAGGACAAGAGCTTCTACGCGTCGCTGGTCTTGACCGGCGCGATCGCCGTCGCAAGCGTGCCGACGTTCCTCGCGGGGGCGTTCTAACGATGGCCGAACACTACACGTCTTTCGACCGAAGCGGGCGAAGATGGCTCCTACAGCGACTAACGGCAGTGTTTCTGATCGGAACGCTTGCCTTCCACTTTTTCCTGTTGCACTTCGTCAACCACGCTGCCGAGATCGAGTTTGCCGGCACGCAGGCCCGGATGGGCGAGGTGGGCTATTTCTCGATGATGGTCCTGTTCCTCGTAGCGGCAACCTTCCACGGCGTCAACGGGGTGTACAACGCACTGGTCAATATGGGAATCGAAGGCACACAGAAGCGTGTCGTCGGTGGTGTGCTGACCCTCGCGGGCGTCTTGCTGATCGTCCAGGGGGTTCGCGTCGCCGTCGCAATGGCAGGGGTGATCTAATATGAGCACGGACACTGATGCGGACGCGGACGTTGAGGCTGACGCCGACACAGATACCGGCAGCGATGCTGTCCCGCAACCGGAGGTGAGCGTCCACCGGACACGGCGTCTCGAGGAGAAGGAAGCGCGACGCACTGATCGGGCGGCCGCCGAGCAGGCCGCCGAGGAATCGCTCGCTGACGAGGAGACAGTCGAGTTGAAGGTCTTCAGGTACGACCCGGAGGTCGAAGGCAAGGAGGAGCCGCGGTTCGACACCTTCGAAGTGCCGTTCCATACGGGTATGACTGTGCTTGACGCGCTCATCTACGCCCGGGATCAGTACGACTCCTCGCTGACGTTCCGTCATTCCTGCCAGCAGGCGATCTGTGGCTCGGACGCGCTGTTCATCAACGGCTCCCAGCGACTGGGCTGTAAGACTCAGCTCGCCGACCTAAACGAGCCGATCCGGGTCGAGCCACTGCCCCACCAAGAGGTCGTCAAGGACCTGGTCGTCGATATGGAGCACTTCTACGATCAGATGGAAGCCGTCGAGCCGTACTTCGACCCCGACGACCTACCCGACGGTGAACTCGAAGAGCAACGCCAGAGTCGACAGAACCGTGAGACAGTCAAGATGTCAACCCGGTGTATCTGGTGTGGTGCGTGTATGTCCTCGTGTAACATCGCCGCGGGCGACAACCAGTATCTCGGCCCGGCGGCAATCAACAAGGCCTATCGATTCGCGATGGACGAACGAGAGGGCGAAGACCGCAAGCAAGAACGGATGGAGATAATCGAACAGGAACACGGCGTCTGGCGGTGTCAAACCCAGTTTTCCTGTACGGAGGTCTGCCCGAAAGACATCCCTCTGACCGAGCATATCCAAGCGCTCAAGCGCGAAGCCGTCAAGAACAATCTGAAGTTTTGGTGAGAACGGCCGTTCGGCCGTCGTCCGCGATGTGCCGTTCGGACGCGGCGACAATGATGGTGGGAATTCTTCACAGTTCGATTAGTATGGACTGATATGGGACTTCTCACGCCCGGCCGCAACCACGGGTCATACGGATCCGAGACGGCCCGGCGTCTCCTGTTTTCCGAACCTGACGTTGCGTTTCTCCATCCGCCGAGTATCTTCGACTTCCGGGAACGGCCGGAGGTGCTCGGCCCGATCAGCGACGTCATCCCTTCTTCACCGGTCTTCGAGATGTATCCGATCGGGCTGACGAGCCTGGCCGACCGCCTCGAACGCGTGGGATACAATGCTCGAATTATCAACCTCGCACGCGAGATGTTGACTGATCCGGCATACGACCCGGAGACAGAAATCGCCGCCTGTACGGCGCGCATCTTCGCTATCGATCTTCACTGGCTCCCACACGCCCACGGAGCGATCGAAGTTGCCCGACTCGTCAAAAAACACCACCCAGACGCGCCGGTCGTCTTCGGCGGGCTGAGCTCGACGTACTTCCACGAGGAGCTGATTGAATACCCGTCAGTCGATTATATTCTCCGGGGCGATTCGACGGAAGAGCCGATGGAGCAGCTCGTCGATGCGCTGACGACCGACGGTGATGTCTCGGACGTACCGAATCTGACATACCAGACCGACGGTGAGACGGAGGTAAACCCACTGACGTACCAGCCCAATGACCTCGACGACATCTCGGTGCCGTCGTACACCTACGCCATCAGGTCCGTGCTCAAGTACGGTAGCTTGCGGAAGGTGCTGCCTCATAAGGGCTGGCTCGACAGGCCGATCACGATGCTGTTGACCTCGCGGGGCTGTCGCCACGCCTGTTCGTTCTGTGGCGGTGCTGACTCGTATGCGGACGTCCACGGCCGTCCGAAGCCTGCATTTCGCTCACCGGAACGCCTCATCGACGACCTCCGGACGATCACCGCGTTCTCTGAGGGACCGATATTCATCGTCCACGATCTCCGACAGGCCGGCTGGGACTACGCCACTGAGTTCTTCGAGCGACTGGCCGAGGAGGACATCGGAAACGAATTCGTCTTCGAGTTGTTCGGACCGGCACCGCCGGAATACTTCGAGATGATCGACGACGCCGTCGAACGCTATAGCCTCGAACTCAGTCCAGAATCACACAACCCCGAGATTCGAAAGAAGATGGGCAAATTCGCCGTCTCAAATGAGGCTATCGAGGACACCCTCCGGGCGGCACTAGACAACGGTTGTCGGAACGTCGATGTGTTCTTTATGATCGGGCTGCCCGACCAGAGCTACGAGGACGCCGTCGGTGCAGTCGCGTACGCCGAGCACCTCCTGACGAACATCGACGACGACCGTATCGTTCCTTTCATCGCACCGCTGGCACCGTTTCTGGATCCGGGTAGTCCCGCCTTCGAGAACCCACAGGCGTACGGCTACGAGCCGCTTGCGGAGACACTCGAAGAGCATCGGCAGTTACTGCTCGAACCCAGTTGGAAGCGAATGTTGAGCTACGAGACAGACGAACTCTCACGGGATGACATCGTCGAAGCGACCTACGAGGCAGCCGAGCGGATGAATCGACTGAAGTACGAACACGGACTGCTCGAGGAGGAGACCTTCAGGACGGTCACTGATCGTCTCGATACCTCGAGGTGGGTCGTCGACCGCGTCGACGAGATCTACGAGTCAACGCCCGAGGGGCAGCGAGAAGCGAAGCTACGGGCAATCGCCGAGGACGTATCGGACTTCGGTGAGTACAGCATCGCCGGTGAGGACGAACTCTGGTGGCAAAATGACGGTCTCAAGAGTGTGCCGACCCTGGCGGCGCTGGCGGGACGGCTGTTCGTCGCCGAACTCAAGCGACGGATCTAGCGACTCGCCACCACAGGTCGTCTTCCGCCCGTGTGTGTATGTACTCTCTCAGTCGACAGGACAGTTATGCGAACAATGTCTGACGGTGTGGAAGATTTAACACGTATGGGAGCTAACATTGGAATAACAGATATGACGATCAACCCCCGGGATTACGACCTCGAAGAGCTACGGAAGATGGCACGCGATCGCGAACCGGATGCAGTACCGGACGATGAGCGGGTTCCGGATTCGGGCCCGGACCTGGAGTGGGGCGAGGGCTCAGTGACCGACGAGGGGTTCCGGGCACGACTCTATCGCGAACTGATGCCGTTGATGGCGGGTAACGAAGACGCGTCCAAGCCGTACCTGGGAACGCTGCCGGAGACACAGGCTGCGGAATTTATGCTGTTCGAGTGGATAGAGTTCCTGCTGTTGCACGGGGGGTTCCGTGGCGCTCAGGAAGCGCTCGATTACTACGAGTCCGTCGACTGGATCACCGAAGACGTCGAGGCAGACCTGAACGACTACCTGCTCGGGATCGAAGACACCGGCGCCAGTGAGGGATCACAACTGGACGTCGACGACCACCTGTTGAGCCTGGTTTATATCGCGAAACTGGCTGCGATGCACTGAGGATCTGTTTCGGGTTGATCACACAGCCAGCGATTGCCGTGACCGGCCCTAGACGCCGTCCCGTACATTCACGAGTGGTTCCTCTCGCGAGCAGATGGCCGGCGTTGACAGTTTCCGATCAAGTCGCTATACGGTATCGCCGAAAGTTGTTTGACTGCTCGGCAACGAGCAAGCGCCAGCAAGCAATGACCACACTCGTGAGCCGGGTGAGCGTAGTCGCCTAATGTCGTTCGGAACAGTCGCTTTCGTCGTCGGGTCGGTCGTAAGTCTGGGGACCGTTGTGACAGGGGTGGTCTGTCTGGATCGATCGGACATCCGACACGCGTTCGATACGTTCGAACGGACTCTTATCGAGGTCGCGCCGTTTGTCGGTATCGTGGGCGTTGCCTTGCTGATAAAGCAAATCGGTCACGGACCGAGTGTCCGCCTCTCCCGGGTAATTGACTGGAATATCACGCCGCTTCTCTACCGGTTGGAAGGGCGGTTTGTCGCCGGCCTACAGGCAGCGACGCCGGACATCGTCGTCCCGGCGTTCGCGGCCTTTTACATATTCGGGTTCGCGTATCTGGTCGTCACCCCCGTTGTGCTCTATTTTCTCGGTTCGTCACGTCGAGCACTGAAAGAGCTACTTGTGGCATACGCTCTGAACTATCTGCTCGGTCTTGCCCTGTACACACTCGTTATCGCGCGCGGTCCGCGACTGTACATCGATAACGGCGTCGACGGACTGCTCTTTCAGATGTACCCACAGATACGGCACCTGACAGGCGCCGTTTCGGTGACGACGAACGTGTTCCCGTCGTTGCACACGTCGCTGTCAGTGATCGTTTTCCTGTTTGCCTGGCGAACGCGCCGGGCGTGGCCGCGGTGGGTGCTCGTCGCCGCCACTGTTACGAGTGGGGTTGTCCTCTCGACGATGGTGCTTGGCATCCACTGGCTCATCGACGTCGTCGCCGGTGTCGCCTTGGCGTTCATTAGCGTCCGTGGAGCAGTGCGTCTCGTTACCGTGATCGAAGCGATGCGAGACCGCAGCTAGGTCCGGCGGACGATTGTACCGACCAAACTGACGAATGAGAGACGTCACGGCGACTGCCACAATACATACAGTCACTTACACTTTGCGTGCAGTTATATACTTCGGGGGGTCCATCAAGCAGGCGTATGAGTGAAGACGACGAGACCGACGGAGACACGGCTGAGGGCGAGGACACGACAGACACGTCGAGTGACGGTCCCGTTCCGGTCGGTGTCAAACTCGGTAGTACTAGGACTGTAATCGCCTATCCCGACGGTGACGGTGATCTCGAAATCGTGAATACGCTCACGTGTATGGCGACCTACGAGGACGCGCTCACCGGTGAAGAGCGGGTTCTCTACGGTGGGGAGGCTGCCCGCGAGTATCCCGACCGCGTGGAGTTTATGCTTCGGTCCGGACTGCCAGAAGACGACGACCGGGCAGAACTCACGAGCACGTTCTTCGAGGAGGTCATCGAGGCCAACGACATCCCCGAAGACAGCGCCGTCGTCTATGCGATCCCGACTATCGATAACGAGGCCGGGCTGGAGAATCTCGATGCGGTTATCGAGAACAGTTCGATCGGCGAGGCTCTCGTCGAGAGCTATCCCGAGTCGCTGTGTGGCTCGATCCCGGCTTTCGGGGAGGACTTGGAGGCGATCAACGAGATCCTGTTGGCGGTCAACCTGGGGTCGACGAACCTGGAAGCGTCGGCTTACCGCCGCGGCGAGCAACTCGCGCCCTTTACGACCGGGGCCGTCACCGGCAACGAAGTCGACCGAGTAATCGCCAACCACGTCGAGGAAGAGACCCAGGGACGAGTCAACATCGACGTGCAAACTGCTCGCGAGTACAAAGAAGAGCACGCGGACTTCGAGGATTACGAACCGTTCACCGACGTCATCCAACAGCCCGGCGGTGGCGCCCACGAGTTCACCATAGAGCGAAGCGTGATGGACGCTGTCGACGCCTACGTTGACGACGTGGTCGACGAGTTCGCCAACACCTTCCTGCCTGAGTTAGCCAACGAACATATGAAAGTGTACAACCTCGCGCTTGAGAAGCCGGTCGTGCTCACCGGCGGGATGGCCTGTATCCCCGGTATCGTCGATGAGTTCGCCGAGCGAGCCAGCGACGAGCTCAACCGCGACATTGAGGCGGTCGCGCCCGACGAGCCAGCACTCGCCGCCACCTTAGGCGCCCAGCGTATCGCCGAGCGACTCAGCGACTGAACGGCGACCAGCAGGCGAACCACGACAGGAACTGCCGGACGTCCGATGAGGCCGACTGTTCGTCCGCGCTGACGCTCGAACACGGGGCGTTCCGTTCCGACGACTGTGATCGCCCCCCAACAGTGAGTTCAGTCGGCATCTCGATAGTAAGCCGTGCCATTGCTTGGGTGTGTGTCGCAGCCCCCCTAAAGTTCAGTCAGACGCACGTCTGTCGCTACATAGAGTGTCGCTGCAGTGACCTTGCGACTGCGCTCCGAAACGCCGATGAGGCAGGGTCAATATCGCTTGCAGCCAGCGCGGCACGGTGGCGGCGCGCGATCCAACGCAGCACTGCCTCGACTCCGCCTGTGGTCGCAAGTTCGTCGGTTACGAGCGCCTCGGCCGCAGATTCGGGCGACTCGAACGATACCGTCGGCTTCGGCGGCCGGTCCTGATTGATGAGTCGACCGCGCCAGCCGTGTTTGTCCGCGAGTACGACGCCAGCGGCGGGTTCGCTCGCCCACTTGGAGTCGGGGACCGTATAGCGGTCAGGGTCGAACGCGTCGGCTCTGATCTCGCGTTCGACAGTCGGTGCCGGCGTCAGTCCAAGCCGCTCGAAACTCGCGTGGGCGGCATCCGGTAAGTGCAGTCCGTTCTCGTGGATATCGTATCCGAGAAACGCCGGCAGTCGGTCCCAGTCGTACTCGATTCGATGTTGACAGGTCGCGATCCCGGAGAACGTAACCGAGTCCGGGTTCGACACCGCCTCACGGAACGCGTCCCGTCGAAACGCCGATCGGACCGTCTCGATCGCCGGGCGGACAGCCGTCGGTTCCGAGCCGTCTTCGTATTTTTCCGTTCGGCCGCCAAAGACGAGTTGCCCGTCCGACTGGAGGGTGAACCGTAACGGACGTCCTTCGACGTACTCGAACATCCAGAGGTGCCCTTTACCGACCGCGTCTGGCGTTTCGTTGCAGTCGGATCGCGTCGGGAACGGGTCCATCGTTCGAGTTGTGACGCTGGAACGACTTATGTCTCGCCCGTCTCCCGGAGACGTACCCCCGTAATCTCGAACCGGGCACCGCCGTCTTCGCTTCCGGTCGCGTCGATGTCCCACCCGTGTGCGGTGACGATCTCCTCGACAATCGCGAGACCGAACCCGTTGCCGTCAGCACTGGTCGTGGTTCCGGCCTCGAATATGTCGACGTTTTCCGGCAGGCCGGGACCATCGTCAGTGATCGCGAATCCGTCTTCGAGACGGTCGACGCTGACTGTTACGTCCGTCCCCCCGTGCTCGATCGCATTCCGGAAGAGGTTCTCACAGACGTGATTGAGGCGGTTTGGATCTGCCTGTATCGTCACCGGTTCCGGTGGGTCAAGCGATGCCTCAGCCGTCTCGACTGTCTCCCAGCACTGCTCGACACGGGTCTTAAGGTCGACGTCCTGCTTTTCATCGATCGTCTGACCGAGTCGGGACAGCGTTAGTGTATCAGCGATGATCGTGTCGATCCGGTCTAGTGCGGTCTCGATGTCTTCGAGATGTGGGGAGTCACACGTCTGGCGGGCAAGTTCCAGTCGCCCGGACGCGACTTCGAGCGGATTTCGCAGGTCGTGAGAGACGATGCTAGCGAACCTGTCGAGCTGTCGGTTCCGCCGCTTGAGATCACGCTCGTGCTGTTTGAGGTCGGTTACGTCACGGGCGTACCCGAGAACGGCATCCTCGTCACTGCCGGGAACGTCAAACGGGATCTTTGTCGTCTGCAGAATGCGTGTCTCATCGTCGGCAGTCGTGATTTTCTCTTCGGATATGTGCTTTCGTTCGTCGGATTCGATCACCTCGAGGTCGTCCTGTCTGAACGCCATCGAGTCCGCTGGCTCCGGAATGACTGCCCGTTCGTTGCTTCCTTCGACCGCTTCGCGTGTGGTGCCATACAGTTCGGCGGTCGCCTCGTTGGCTAGCAGGTACTCACCGTCTCGGTTTTTCGCGAAAATGAGGTCTGGTATGAGATCGATTATCTGACGCAGTTCCCTGCGTGCCTGTTCGAGCTCTTCTTCGTGTTCTTTCCGTTCGTCGATATCGAGGTGGATGCCGACCGCTCGGAGGGGATTGCCGTCGTCGTCTCGCTCGACGATCCGTCCGATGTCTCTGATCCACTTCCAGTCGCCGTCGGCCGTCCGGACCCGGTGTTCCGTCTCGTAGAGGTCGGTATCGTCCCTGATATGTTCATCGAGGGCTACCTGAACCGCGTCGAGATCGTCGGGGTGGACGCGCTTCTCCCAGGTGTTTAGGTCCGCTCCGAGTTCGTCCGGTGAATACCCGAGCATTTCGGCCCACTGGTCGTTATACTCGACCTCGTCGGTGGTCATATCCCAGTCCCAGATGCCTAACCCCGCACCGTCTACTGCAAGTTTGAGGCGCTCTGTGAGGCTCTGCATCTCTTGTTCGCGCTCTTTCCGGTCCGTTATGTCGCGTGAATAGACGACGATTCCGTCGATGACAGTATCGATACGATTAGTCGCGATTGACTCGACCCAGCGATACGAACCGTCCGCCCCTTCGTATCGGAACTCGGATCGCTCTATCTGATTGGTCTCTTGATGTACGAGCGTTTGAAAATGCTCTATGACACGTTGGCGATCATCGGGGTGGACGTACTCGAACACTCGATCTTCAGTCCGCTCCCCAGGTACATACCCAAAAATACGTTCGACCGCTGGACTTTCGTATCTGATTGTGCCGTCCGTGTCCGCGACGGTAATGACGTCCGTCGCGTGTTCGACGAAGTGCCGGTATCGGTCCCTGTCTTCTCTGAGTTGTCGCACTCGTTGCTTGCGCCCGGTGATGTCCTGGACGGTCCCTCTGAGGCGAACGGTGTCGCCGTCCTCGGTCTCGGGCTCACCTCGAACGCGGACCCACTGTTGTTCGTCGTCTCCATCCAACCGGAGTTCGAGATCGCACGACTCGCCGGTCTCGATCGCCCGGGTCAACGCCTCTCGAATTTTCGAGCGGTCGTCTGGATGGTAATACTCGAACGCCTCCTCTTTCTGGGAGGCGTGTCCGTATATTCGGGATGCACTGTCGCTAGTGTAGCACGTCTCCGTTTCGAGGTCGTACTCCCAGAAGCCGATGTCAGCGATTTCCTGCACGTCGGTGAAACGTTCGCGCTGGCGCTGTGCTTCGACGGTCAAACGGTACTGCTCGACAGCGTCGACGATTCGGGTCGCCAGCGTCGCGTACTGGTCGGTGTGTGGCTTCTTCCGAAGGTAGTCAGTGACACCGGCGCTGATCGCCTCACTGGCGACTCGCTCGGATCCCCCACTCGTAAACAGGATGAACGGGAACTCGGGATCGTCTTCCCGGACGGCTTCGAGCAACTCGATCCCGTCACGCCCCGGCAGCTCGTAGCCCGAGACGATACAGTCAACCTCGCCATCGGCGAACTGTTCGAGCGCTCGACCATCGTCGGTCGCAGTCTGTACGGTGATCCGCTCGTCTTCACGTTCGACAGACTCGGCCAGTACATCTGAGCCCGTCACATCGTCGCCGACGCACAACACAGTCATCTCATCTGTTCGACGGATCCCCCGTGACGATCGCGGCGACGTGCTCATCACTCGTACTATGTACTCGTTCGGTATAGTTTTTAGAGGGCCATAGAGCCACCTACGGCTGCTTACGTCCCGATCTAGCGGACCCAATAAGTGTCTCCACGATGTACTATCGACTGAACTATGGAACTTACCTGGCACGGCCACTCGACGTGGTACGTATCGGTCGGATCGACGGACCTGCTGATCGACCCCTTTTTCGGAAATCCGAAGACTGAGGTCGATCCGGCGACGCTCGACCCGGATTACGTCCTGCTCACGCACGGTCACGCAGACCATATCGGTGACGTAGACCACTTCCAGGCGACGCCGGTTGCGGCAACGCCCGAGGTCGCGGGCTACGTTGAGAACAACTACGGGGTCGTGGAGACGATCGGTTTCAACCTCGGCGGCACGATCGAGTTGGGTGACGCCTTTGTGACGATGCACCGGGCCGATCACACCAACGGACTTGACACTGACTACGGTGCCTCTGGTGGAATGCCCGCCGGGTTCGTCGTCTCGGACAGCAAACCAACCCGGGAGAGTGATCCCGACTCGACGACGTTCTACCACGCCGGCGATACGAGCCTGATGACCGAGATGCGCGAGGTGATCGGACCGTATCTCGAACCCGACGCCGCCGCCGTCCCAGTTGGCGATCATTTCACGATGGGGCCGATGCAGGCGGCCATCGCCGTCGACTGGCTGGACGTCGATCACGCCTTCCCGATGCACTACGACTCGTTCCCGCCCATCGAGATCGACACCGACGAGTTCGTCCGTGAGGTCGAGGCGACCGGCAGCGACGCTGACGTGCACGTCCTCGCCGGCGACGAAACCTTCGAACTGTAGCTGGGCGATAGCGACTTCGCGGCGAGTGTCCGGTCACGCACGATGCTGGCACAGCTCGACCGCTCATCTTTCGGCTTCGAGTCGGGTCTTGGTGTTTTCGAGCGTCGTCCGTAGCTCTCGTTCGTTGTACCGCCGGACGAACGGCGTCGCCACTGCCTCGAGGACCGTGCCTGGGAGTTCGTACTCGGCGCTGTAGCGTAGTTCCGTCCCGCCATCGTCTGCCGTAGTTTCGATCTCGATCTCGCCTTCGAGACCACCGCGCATTTCGAAGACCATCCGCTCGTTTTCTACGTGCGTCCGTTCGACGAGTTCGCCATCGAGTCCGACGCTGGCCATCTTGTACGTGTGTTCGACCCGCTTGCCGCCGTTGTCCAGCGCCTCGACGCCGCGGACTTCTGACAGGCTCGGCGTCACTTCCGCGTGGTTTTGCGCGGTGTCCAGATACGCGAACACGTCTTCGACAGGGGCGTTGATGTGAATTGATTGACTGACTGTGACCATACGCGTCGGTTTACTCGGAGGCAAGATAAGACACGGCCCCAAGCCATCCCACGAACAGACCAGTCACTCTCGAATTCAGAGTAACGGACAAGGCAGTGGGGCGGCACGAATTCGAACTGGGCAAGACAGTCGCGCTCACTTCGTTCGCACGCTGCGACTTGCTGGCTCGAATTCGCTTGGCGAAACGACTTTCCCGCACTCGGAACGCCTCGCTGTCGCTCGGCGTTTATAGAGTGCGGGAAAGGTAGTGGGCCGGCGCGAATTCGAATCGAGCGAGACTCACTGCGTTCGTCTCGCATACTCTCGTTCGCTTCGCTCACGAGAACGCGGTTACGGCCAACGCTCCGGTCGGTTTCGCGGTTCGGTGCTCGGGGGCTCCGCAGGCTCCGCCCCCTGCGCTCCGCTTCCACCAACAAAGGCCGACGGCAGCGCACGCGCTTGGCCCGCCAACCCGCCCGTGCCGAGAACACAATGGCACAACCACACGACGACGGGCTTGAACCCCTCACACCGCGCGACGCAGTCGAACTGTACAAACAAGATCGAGAACGCGAACTCTCAGATGCAACGCTCCAAAGCCACGGGTACAGGCTACAACGCTTCGTGGAATGGTGCGACAAGGAAGACATCGACAACCTGAACGACGTCACCGGCCGCGATGTTCAACGCTTCAAAATCCACCGGAAACAGACGGTGAGTGACGTAACACTCAAATCGAACCTAGACACGCTCCGTGTCTTCTTGCGGTTCTGCGTCAGCATCAACGGATGCATCGACGGCCTCGATGACACTGTTAACTCCCCATCCCTCGCGGACCCAGGCGCGAGAGGCACTGACACAGTCCCCCGGCAGAAGGCCGAGCAAATCCTGCAGTACCTCGATAAGTACCAGTACGCGAGCCTACAACACGTTCTCTTCCGGATCCTCTGGGAGACTGGGATGCGGATGGGCGCAGCACGAGCAATCGACCTGCAACACTACCACCCGCGCGATGAATACATCGAACTCCGACACAACCCGGACACCGACACTCCACTGAAGAACAAGCGGAAAGGGGAACGCGCGGTCGCTGTCAGCACGCGTACCTGCAGGATTATCGATGACCACATCGAGCATCACCGTCACGACGTGCAGGACGACCACCGCAGAGACCCGCTGCTGACGACGGAATTCGGGAGAATCACGAAGAACACGATCCGACTCAACGTGTACCGAGTCACCCGCCCGTGTACGTTTAACGGCGGTGACTGCCCGCACGATCGGGACCTGGACGAGTGCGAGGCGATGAACAATATGACTGCAAGTAAGTGCCCGTCATCGACAGCCCCGCACTCGATCCGTCACGGGTCAATCACTGACTACTTGGCGTCAGATGTCCCTGCAGACGTCGTCAGCGACCGGATGAACGTCGGTACAGACATCATTGAGGAAAGATACGATCACCGTGATTCGCGGTCGAAAATGCGACAACGGAGGGAACGGATCAACTGGCTGTAACCCGTGGGTGAGGGGGCTGGCACCCCAAACCCGCCCTCACTCCTCAGTGTCCTCCCCTTCGAGTCCGTACCGACCAGCATTATCGACCGCCCTCCCAATCGTCCGCGGTGACACACCCAGACGCTCAGCAGCCTTCTTCTTGTTGATGTCGTCATTGAGACGCATCGACACCACGGCGCGAACCTCATCGAATCGCGGGCCCCGGACCAGCTCACCATCGATCTTTTCGAACCCTAGCGCCGGACGTCCAGCTTGAGCGTTGTCCGGAAGCCACCGCTGCACGTCACGAACGTCCGCCCGCCGCTGCAGTTCCAAGCCCGCACTATCGAGTCCGTCCAGCACCCCCAGTACCGCGTCAACATTATCCTCAGTGATGTCGAACCCTTGCGACACGACGTGCACCTCAACACCACCAGAAACCAACTCACGGACACGATCAGCAATCACACCATGACTTTCCCCGAACGACGCGAAGTTGTTAACGAAGAAGTGAGGGATCTCACGCGCCGTTGCGGTCGAGATCGCGCTGTCAATGCCAACATTACTCGCTGACGACCCCACCCCCACAAACCCCTGCTGATTGGGCCCTACGCCTGCAGACAATCTGATCTCTTGATTGACTACCTTCCGAACGAACTCATCGCGCTCCGCCGCCCCGAACCCGCTACCCACGAGTACGTCAGTCGCAGCGAGGACCTGGCGTAGAGAATCATCAACCTCGCCCCACATCTCTGCAGTCACGACAGCGACGAAGGCCTCACCCGCAGTGTCATCCCCTGTGCCGTCACCATCGTCGTCAGTGTCGAACTCTGTGATATCCAGTTGTGCCATTCTTAATCTACGGCTAGAGTTTCTGCGCGTGGCGGTATATGGTTTCGCGGGGTGTTCTGCGAAACCATCTGAAAACCACTCGCAGAACACCCCGGCGGAAGGCAAACACCGCTGCAGAATACCCTGCAGAAACGAAACTGGGGGTGCAGAAATCCCACGCAGAACCCGTTTCACCACCCCATCTCAGATATTTGAGGGTTGAAAACCCCGCGCAGTAGTTAAGGCCCTCACAGGCGCTACAAAGAGTTCTGCGGCCACAGATGGGGTTTGGCCAGGGTGTAATATCGCCTCTCACGCCCGCATATGTGTTTGGATATAGAGGGGTGGAAGATTTACCTCCCAGGAAGTTGAGACGTTTTCGCCAACTGGGGGTGCCGGGCGCTCACGCGCCACTGGGCTTCGAGACAGCGACCGCGGTCAGGGTGAGTGTAATCCAATCTGAAAACCACACGAAGAACCCCACAGCAAGGAGACATTATACCAGGACCAGAAAACAACACAATGCGAGAGCACCCACCGGATCCACGTGATCCACACGACCCAACCCGGCAAAGTAGTGACAGCGCACCCACTCCGCTCACCCGAGTTGGGAATCGGGGATACACGACCTCGCACCTGGAGGA
>ENA-ORCS01000368-ORCS01000368.1-marine-metagenome-genome-assembly--contig:-NODE-368-length-35647-cov-6.873292_pt1 | contig 35647 bp, 39 predicted proteins | sample MGYA00237781_ERZ508513 | MGnify/ENA primary metagenome ERZ508513 (study PRJEB26184, sample SAMN06268793) | marine metagenome | isolation source: Eden Landing Ponds, San Francisco, CA, USA | place...
CCCCTTCACTTTCTGTCGCACCGATCACGGCCACACGTTCCGGTGAAAACAGCGTTTCTAGGTTACCCATCGTATCACCGAAAGTTGGAGATGGCCCCGGAAATACTTACCTCATTGGCGGCGCGAATGACAACCTACAGCAAACAGAAGTGGACGATCGTATTCTGTCTGTGTCTCCTGATTTCAGCAGCTTTGGGGGATATCCGACTGTCTTTCATGAAGTACCATACACGATTCTGACAGATATTGGATCGGTCGGTGGTGCCCGACTGTGGTAATAATTGCGGACATCCTGAGATCGGATTACGCGTTCTATCGTGACGAATAAGCGTCAGACGGCGCCGAAATGCTTTTTTCTATCGGCTGAGTTGATAAGACAATGACCGCTGTGGGATCTTTCCTCGATGAGTTCGCAAGCGATATCGAGGGTGTCTGTCTGTTTTCGCCGAGTTCGTCGCTGTACAGCACGTTCGCTGACGCGGACGAACCAGTCGTGGTGATTGGGCGCGAAAACACCGTCGACGCCGACGCCTTCGTCGAGTTGCCATTGGAGTTTCGAGACCCGACCGAGCGAATTCGGTTTGGCGTCGAAGGCGCACTCGGACAGGGCGAACTCGACGAGGAGATGGAGTTGTTGTGCGTGCTAGGGAGTTTCGGCGACGACACGGACACTGTGATGCGTGTCCGTGCCGGTGAATTCTCTGACTCGGGCGTCTATGATCTGTTTGCGAACTCGCGGGCCGACCCGTCCGTGGCGCGTGACGTCCTCGAGGTGGCGGTCGAACTCGGGAAGAAAGGGCAGAAGGGCAAACCGGTCGGTGCACTGTTCGTCGTCGGCGACGCCGGGAAGGTGATGAACAAGTCACGGCCGCTCAGCTACAACCCCTTCGAGAAATCACACGTCCACGTCGGCGACCCGATCGTCAACGTGATGCTCAAGGAGTTTTCCCGGTTGGACGGCGCGTTCGTCATCTCTGATTCGGGAAAGATCGTCTCCGCCTACCGGTATCTCGAACCGTCCGCCGAAGGTGTTGACATTCCCAAAGGACTGGGGGCCAGACATATGGCCGCCGGAGCAGTCACTCGAGACACGAACGCCATCGCGATCGTACTCAGCGAAAGCGACGGGCTCGTCCGGGCCTTTAAAAGCGGTGAGCTGATCCTGGAGCTCGATCCGGAGGACTACTGATGAGGCTCTTGCAGGTGGATCTCCCGGCACTGGTCAGGGCGCTCTTCTCGGAACAGGGCGCGGTTGCCGTTGCGGTGCTAACCTTATTTATCGGTGCCGTGGCTGGCTATCTCGTCTGGCGCGGCACGAAGAACTTCCTGCGTCGACAGGGCGTTGCCGACGCCGTTGAAGGGACCGTATTCGAGCGGACGGTCAACAACCTCGGACTCTCGACGGTGGGCATTCTCTCGCAACTGGCGGCGTTAGCCGTGTACCTTCTCAGTGTCATTCTCGCGTTGAACGTCGCCCGACTGGTCGACACCGAGTTCTTCTGGATTCGCTTTACCACACTCCTCCCGCGTCTGTTCGTTGCCGCACTCGCAGTCATTCTCGGACTCGTCGTCGGCGACAAGGCCAAACTCGTCGTCGGCGACCGACTCAAGAGTATCAAGCTCCCGGAAGTGTCGCTCATCCCGGAGTTAGTCAAATATAGTATCTTTTACATCGCCGCGCTCATCGCGCTCGGGCAACTGGGCGTGACGACGGCGGCTCTACTCGTGTTGCTGGCCGTGTACGCGTTCGGACTGGTCTTTCTCGGCGGGCTCGCGTTCAAAGACTTGCTCGCTGCCGGTGCCGCTGGCATCTACCTGTTGTTGTCCCAGCCCTACGGGATCGGTGACGAAGTGGAAATCGACGGGACTCGGGGCATCGTCCAGGAGATCAACGTCTTTGTCACACACGTCGAGAGCGACGACGTCGAGCACATCATCCCTAACCAGCGGGTGCTCAAGCGGGGCATCGTTCGCATCCGTCGGTAGGCGTCTGCGTCAAAAATTGGGAGAGAGTTCGGCGATGCGGGTGTGTGACCTGGCGGTGATCAGCGTTTGAGTGCCGGCGTATCGGCGTCGGCGCCGAGCAGTTCCTTGAGTTCGTCGTCGACCGTTGCGACCGTGATCGACGCACCCATCATATCCAGGGAGGTCATATAGTCGCCGACCATCGGGTCCCAGACGTCCAGGCCGTGGTCGTCCATCAACTCCTGGACCTTGCGATTGAGTATGAACAGCTCCGAGAGGGGTGTGCCGCCCATCCCGTTGACGATCGTGACGACTTCGTCACCCTCGTCGGGATCGAGGTCATCAAGCACCGCACCAGTCAACTCCTCGACGATTTCGTCGGCGGGCATCATATCGACACGTTCGGTTCCTGGCTCGCCGTGGATCCCGATGCCCAGTTCGATCTCGTCTTCACCCAGGTCGAAGGTCGGCTCGCCCTTCTCGGGAGTGATACACGAGGTCAGGGCGGTCCCCATCGTCCGGACGTTATCGATCATCTTCTCAGCGAGTCGCGCCACTTCCTCGAGGTCGTCACCGCGATTGGCGGCGGCACCGGCGACCTTGTGGACGAGGATCGTCCCGGCGACGCCACGGCGGCCGGAGGTGTACAGCGAATCCTCGACGGCGACGTCGTCGTTAACGACGACCTGTTCGACGTCCTCGACGCCCTCCATCTCGGCCATCTCGGCGGCAGTCTCGAAGTTCATCACGTCGCCCTCGTAATTTTTCACCACGCAGAGGACGCCTTCACCCGAGTCAGTCGCCTGAAGCATCTCGCTTAACTCGTCGGCTGTCGGTGATGTGAACACCTCACCTGCGGCCGCGCCGTCAAGCATACCATCGCCGATGTAGCCCGCGTGTGTCGGTTCGTGACCGGATCCACCACCGCTGACGACGGCGACTTTCCCGTCGACTGGCGCATCCGCCCGTACCATCACGTTCGTTTCGTCGAGTCGGCGTAGTCGGTCGGGATAGGCCGCTTTCATCCCGTCGAGCATCTCGTCTACAACGTCTTCCGGATCGTTGATCAATTTCTTCATAGATCATTATGAATGACAGCGCGGGTCACCAAATAGGTTTTCTTACTTGTCACACCCGAGTCATAAATAGGAAGCCAATAGCTACGGCTGCGCCAGAAGGGGTACCCCACCACCATCACACGCGTTCGGGCGACTAGTCCAGTTTCCCGTTCAGGACTTTCGCCGTCGTCAACACTGGATCCCAGGTCGGGCTAAAGGGCGGTGCGTAGGCCAAATCGAGATACTCGACGTCTTCGACAGTCATCCCTTCGTGTAACGCCGTCACGACGGTATCGATCCGCTTTGCGACGCCTTCCTGGCCGACGATGCTCGCGCCCAGCACCTGCTCAGTCTCGCGGTCGGCGACCATCGTCAGTTCAAGTTTGTCGCCACCGGGGTAGTAGTGGGCTCGCGACGGAGCATTGATCGTCACCGACACGGGATCGAACCCGGCCTCTCTGGCCCGTTGTTCGTCAGTGATCCCGGTCCGGGCAGCTGCGAGGTCAAACGCCTTGACGACGGCCGTCCCGGCGATCTCACCGACGGGCGTCTCCGTTCCAGTGACGGTCTGGCCGATGGCCCGGCCGGCACGGTTTGCCGTGAGCGCCAGCGGGACGTAATCCGGTTCGCCAGTCACCGTGTGAGTCATCTCCGCAACGTCGCCCGCGGCGTAGACGCCCTCGGCGTTCGTCCGTCCGTACTCGTCGGTCGCGATAGCCCCGGACTCACCCAGTGTGATGCCCGCATCCTCGGCAATTTCGGTGTTCGGGACGACGCCTGCTCCGACGAGTACCGCGTCGACCGGCACCGAGTCGTCGTCTGTTTCGACTGTCTCGACTGTCCCGTCGCCAGCAAATCGTTCGACCTGTGTCGAAAGGTGCAGATCGACGCTCTGCTCACGAAGGTGGTCACCAACGGCCGCACCGACGCTCTCACCGAAGGGGGGTAAGACCTGGGGGAGCATCTCGAACAGCGAGACGTCTAGCCCGTGGGCCTCGAAGGCCTCAGCCATCTCGATGCCGACGTAACCGCCGCCGATTACGGCGACGCGGTCGAGATCGTGCGACTCGACGTAGGACTTGACCTGCCGTCCCGACTCTAGGTTGTGAAGCGTGAAAACCCTGTCTAGCTCTAGTCCGTCGATCGGCGGCTCCAGCGCTCGCGCACCCGTCGAAATTAGCAGGTCGTCGTAAGACTGCTCGTAGGTGCCCTCGCCTTCGACAGTGACCACCTGCTCGTCGGTATCAATGGCTGTCGCTTCGTGACCCATCCGCAGGTCGATGTCTCGCTCATCGATGAACGTCTCGGGCGGGACTGCGACCAGATCCTCCAGTGACTCGATATCGCCTTTGACGTAGTAGGGCAGACCGCAGGCCCCATACGAGACCCACTCGCCACGCTCGAGGACGACGACTTCGCGGTCGGGATCGTCGCGCTTGGCCTTGCTTGCCGCGCTCATCCCTGCCGCGTCGCCGCCGATGATCAGGAACGTTTCACTCATATGCCACACTTCGACACCTGACCGGTAAAGAATTGCGGTGGGGGTACAATTCCGACGACAGCGGGATGGCCGAACACGTCCGACGACCAGTCACCCGTCACGTATAATTCGCCCGGCGTACACAACCGAGTATGAGCGACGTAACCGTCGTCGTTCCGGCGTACAACGAGGCCGGTCGCGTGGGACGGGTCGTCGAGGAGCTAACCGAGGACTACGACGTGTTGGTCGTCGACGACGGCTCGACCGACAAGACAGTCACCGAAGCCAGTGGCGCCGGCGCACGAGTCGTCGAACAACCGACAAACCAGGGATACATCGCGGCACTCAAACGCGGGTTCCGCGAGGCCGACACCGAGATTGTCGTCACCTACGACGCCGATGGCGAGCACCGGCCGGCCGACATCAAGCGGATGGCAGAACCGATTGACACCTACGACTTAGATCTCGTTTTGGGTGCACGATCGCATATTCCGCGCCCATCAGAGCGGTTTCTCAACGCCCTCACACGGCTCAAGGTGCCTGTCAGTGATTCCGGGACAGGGCTACGAGCGCTCCGGCGTGACTTAGCTGTCGAGCTCGAACTGGATACAGTCTGTACCTGCGGGACGCTCGTTCTGGAAGCGACAGCGAAAGGCGCACGGATCGGCGAGGTGCCGATCGAGACTCGTGAGATAGCGAAGCCACGCGGGATCGCGTGGGGTCACGCCCGGCATCTGCTTCACGTCCTCCGGTATCTCCGTGACGTGTGAACAGCGCTCTCCTCACCCGTCGCCGATCGTCTCACCGGCGACCTGCCGGCCTTCCGGTGTCAGTGCGACTTCGGTCCGCTCGCGTTCGACCTCGATGACATCGTATTCGATCAGTCGATCGAATATCTCCTCGACACGCTCGACATCTCGATCGACGAACTCGGGAATATCAAACGGCGAAACGCCCGAATGCAGGGCCATAATGACCTGCTTCTCGACGCCATCGAGGTCCAGATTCGCCCGGTGGCGTTCGACGCCCTCCTCGAGGAGTGCACCAATGACAGCGATGTGGTGTGGTTCGCCAGTCAGGTGTGTCTCGACGCTACGGTCGTCTTCGGTGTGTTCGACCTCGTAGACAGTTCGATCCTGGCCGTTGATCGTCCGCTCGTCGGTGCCGACGTCACCGATGTCGTTTCGGTCGATCACGACTTTCTGCCCGTCGGCCATCGCGAGACGGATCGCCGCTTCTGAGATTTTTACTTTAGCTTTGGTCCACTCGGTGTCCTGGACGACGCCACCTTCGACAGCCGGATGCTGGACGAGCAAGATACCGTTGTTGAGCGAGGCTTTGTACAGTGCCGTCTCGAAGGCGTCCTGTTCGGGCGTCGTGACAAGAAAGACCGCTCCGTCAGTCCTGAGAGCGGTGTAGCTCCCTTCGATAGCCGCCGCCTGGTTCACGTCGAACCGGTCGTTGACCTGTTCGAGCGCGTCGATCGAAATCGAGCGTTTCTCGTCGCCGATCAACACGACTCGATCGGTCGTCAAGACCACGCGACAGGTCGTCCAGTCGGCGTCGCGGATCTGGTGACCGTCTTTGACGGCCTGCATAAACTGCCCGCGTTCGTCGTAGAGTTTGTGTTCACCCTCGCTCATAGCAGGTCGATCGACCACAGTAGATCGATCTATTCGATACACCGTTGGACGCACGGCCGATTAGGGTTTTCGGGTGCGATTCAGCATAGACTCGTGTGCAAAATAGGCAGGGAGACGGATATCAAAGTGTTGAGAAAGACTGACGCCCCACATACATCGAATACGTGACGAGCAACAGACCGATCGCGACGAGCGTCGCACTCACGGTGGCCGCGTTGACAGCCTGAGCGACGTTGAGGCTGATGAGTGCGCCACCCACGAGCGCACCGGCGGCCACGAATGCCATTCCGCCGAACAACGCACCGAGCGCGCGCGACTGTCGACGCCGGTAGGCCCGATACGAAAGAGATGCGAGCATCCCACTACAGACAAAGATGACTGTCTCGGCCGCGACGAGCAGGGACGTACTTCCGTACATAAGTCAGTCATCGTTTTGTAGGCACAGACCACAAATATATCCCTACTGGCATTACCACGAGACGGGAATCCTGGTCCCTGTTCGGGTCGTGTACCAGTGGTCTGTCCGGTTGTATGCTCGGAACAATATTCGACTCACTGGGTGGCTGAACCCACCGACCGACGACAGTCAGCAATATGCGCCAGAAAGGGTATCGGTTGCGTGGACAACACCGTCACGACGAAACCGACATAAGAGTCACTCCTGGGTGTACAGCGAGTAGACGATCACGCCGAACCCAGCCATCGTGAGGCCACTCTCGATCGTCAGGCTCACATATATCGGGACTTCGATAAATTGGTTCAACAAGAGATTCGAGACGCCTGCCAGTAACGATCCTGCCGTTACGAGTCCGAAACCGATCGCAAATGCCCGCAAAGACGGCGCTTGAGTGCGTCTGTATGCCCGATAGGAGAAATACGTGATGAGACCCCCGAGAATCAGCGTGAGCGTCTTGAATGCGATCGCGGTCGGTGGAAGAATATGCGTGTGTGGACTCATGTTTCTTTGCGCACCTCCGACCAGAGGTTCTCCAAGCGCTCGTCGGCCGTCCGCGCACGACGGGCGATCGAGATGTCGAACTCCTGGTCGTCCGTCAGCCCGATTATGACCTCTTTGAAGTCGAGTTCGTACGTGCTCGCGTGCTGACCGTCGGGCCGGATCTCGACGCCTTCGCTGAGCAACGACGCTTCGGTCAGCAGTTCGAGCTTCCGATACGTCGTCGACAGCGGGATGTCACTCGCGTCGGAGATCTCACTGGCGGTCATCGGCTCGTCGAGCTCGCTGATGATCGCCCGACATTCAGGGTCGTCGAGTGCATCGAGCACGTCCTGGAAGCCAGGACCGTCCTCGTCCGCGAACGGGTCACGGACCATTTCACACAGTCATACGACACTCACGGGTTTAACGGCACCGACATGTGCGGGCAAGAACGGCTATCGCCTGTATGGTTGTTCTTATGTATCGGGGTGCCAAACCACAGACATATGCGTGGCTCCAGTCAGAGGACCGACCGGAGGGGCGTCTCGGAGTTGGCCAGTGCGCTCGTGTTAGTCGTGATCGTCCTCGCGTTGGTCACGGCGATCGGGTCCAGCGTCCTCTTTCTGGAAAACGACCAATCCGGTCCCCAGGCACAGTTCAGCTTTGATTACAACGATGACCGCCAGTACATCCTCATTGAACACGACGGTGGCGACACGTTCGCGGCCGGAAACCTCTCGGTGCAAGGGCCGGACGGCACGTCTGCACGCTGGTCGGAACTCGCGGGCATCCCGGAATCAGCGACGGTCGGCCCTGACTCGCTTCCAGTCAGAGTCGGCGAAGCCAGCGCCTACGGTGAGCCTGTCAGCTCCCAGGATTCACTGCGGATCGTCTATATCGACCCGGAATCCGGGGACGCGACCGTTCTCGATACCTGGAACGGGACGAGCGGTATCTAACCCCTGACGTGGAGTACGTCCAGGTGACCGTATCGCCACGTCGGAGGCGTCACCTTCTGTCAGAACCTTTCGGACGCACTCACGGATCCTCCGCAGTGAGATATTGCCAGCGTCGTAAGTGAGCATATATCGGCACTCGAGAACGAAGAACGGTATCTGTCGTCGTCGGCCGGGCTATCCGGAGCGAGTCTTGACGTGACCCTCGGAGGTGGCCCGCCGGTCGGGTTCGACCGACGAGTCGAACCAGTCGTCGATCGAGAGCGGCCCGCTGCCGAGCGTGAACACCGCCGACGCGAGCCCGAACATCGTGATGTGTGCGAGAACGGGATCGTCCGGTAGCGCGAACAGGGTGATCGTGAACAGGAGGAACGCCCCGGCGGCAGTCGCACGGGTCAGAAGGCCGAAAATCAGCGCGACCCCGAACGCAATTTCGGCCAGCCCCGCACCGACGACCCAGACACCGGGATCGACTGGGATGACCGCCGTGAGATTGTACTTGGCGACGACTGCCAGACCCGGACCTGGCTGGAGTAGCTTTTCACCGAGTCCGAGCAACACGAACGTCGCCCCGAGACCGATTCTGAGGACGGTCGGAACGTAGGCAGTGTACGGATCGATCCGCTGTCGGAATCGTTCAGCACGACGATGGACTGGATCGACGCGACTGTAGTAAGTCCCAGGGGTACTCGCAAGCCGGCTGAACAGGTGGTCGGCGCTCGGCCGCCCGCTTCCAAGCAGCGCAATCGCGAGAAAGCCGGGCACGTACTCGATCGCGAGGATCGCATTGGGGAACATCGTGACGGAAACCCCGTAGGCCGCAAGCCCGACCAGCGCGACCAGCCGCGTCGCCAGTCCGAACAGCAAGAAGAACCCCAGCCCGATCAGTAGGATCCGGGCCTGAGCCTGTCCGGTCGCCGTGAGTACGTCAGCGGTCCGGACGCTCGGACTGAACAGATAACCGATAAAGCCCGCCCCGACCAGCGGGAGACCAAGGCTCAATCGGAGCATCCAGGGGACGTACGTGATATACTCCGTCAGCGCCGACCGGAGCACATCGAAATCAGGTATCGTCGGTCGAGTCCACAGATATGCGCCGACGGCGACGACCGCAATCAATCCAGTGCCACCGAACAGAGCGGCATTCGCCGGTTCGGTCAACACCTCGATCGTGAACGCCAAGCCGTCGTCAGGTGGATTTTCGGTAACGTATCGAACGTGACCGGCGACCGGACGGACGGCTGTCCACAGCAGTGCAATGACACCAACTACCAGTCCGGAACGGCCGGTCGTCCTGCGAATCGAAGTCATAGTGACCACTCTATGTGCTGGATACGCTTAAGTGCGCTCCGATGGGGCGACGAGCTCGATTGGATGTGGGACGTCCTGGTTCATCAGGTCGGTCAACTGATCGTGACAAGAGGTGCCACTCGCGACAATCGTCCGGCCCTCGGCCTCGGGCGTCGAGAACTGCTCGCGGAGGTCCTGGCCGACAGCCATACTGACGTCGTAGTACTGCTGTTTGAACCCAAAGGAGCCGGCCATCCCGCAGCACTCGACGTCAGACGTAATGAGGTCATAACCCAGCGTCTCCAGTACCGCCTCGGTGTGAGCGGCCAGCCCGAGTGTTCGCTGCTGGCAGTGGCCGTGATACGCAATCTCTTCGCCGTCACCGTCGGCAAGCGCGTCGGCACTCGCACCGTTCTCCAGCAACCCGAAGACGTATTCGAGGATTTCGTAGCTGTGCTCGGATAGCTGCTGGTAGGTCTCGTCTGCAAGCAACTGGCTGTAGTCGTCCCGGAGCATCGCCAGGTCACTCGGCTCGACCATCACGACATCGCGACCTGCCTCGATGTGTGGCAGTAGTTCCTCGGCAACTTCCTGGCCGTGTTTGGTCGCAGTCTCGACCATCCCCTGTGAGAGGGCTGCGCGGCCGCTCTCGGTGACGTCGGCGACGTCGACGGCAACGTCAAGTGCCTCAAGCGCCCGGACAGCCGCTTTCCCGCGCTCGGTATGCATATAATTCGTATAGGTATCCGCCAGCAAGAGGACCTCTCGGTCGGGGTCGGCCGGCCCGTCACGGTCGGCTGCCCACTGCTTGAGCGTCTGGCGCTGGAACGTCGGCATATCCCGGCGCTGGTCGACGCCGAGCAGCTTCTCGGCGACCCAGCGATTGGGGCCGAAGTCGGCCAGCCAGTTCGAGAGCGGCGCGAAGAGACTGCCGAGTTTCGCGACGGTGACGAAGTTCCCGAAAAAGCGCTTCTGGTAGCTCATCCCACCGGACTCGGCGTCCGGCGTGAGACCGTCGACGAGGAAGTCATAGGAGTGGTCGTCGGCTCCACGGTTGATCCGGTCACGGACGACCGTGTTGATCCAGGGGATATCGATGCCGACCGGACAGGCCTCGACACAGCGTGAGCAGCCCGTACAGAGGTCAACGAATTCCTCGGAGCTATCAAGGCCGTGAACGCCGGTCTCCCAACCGCCGGCGATGCCGCCGGTGTAGGTCTCACCGCCGAACTCGTGGCCGCCAACCTGCTGGAAGTTCGCGCAGGTGTTTGCACACGCCGAACACCGGATGCAGTACAGCGTCTCCCGGAGCTGTTCGTCCTCGCGCATAGCCAGCCGGCCGTTGTCGATTAACACGAGGTGAAACGCTCTGTCTTCGCCGCTCTCAATCGATTCCGAGCCGAGCGTAGCGGTCTCGACCGGCGGCGTCAGCAGCGAGATATACGAGGTAATATCCTGGCCGGTCCCGGAACGTCCGATCAACTCGATGAACGGCTGGAGATCCTCGACTGTGGGAACGATCTTTTCGACACCCGCGACGGCGATGTGGGTGTCCGTCGCGGCGACAGTTTTGCGGGCGTTGCCCTCGCTGGTGACGAGCATCATCGTCCCGCTATCGGCGGTGAGGAAGTTCGCGCCTGTCATCCCAACGTCGGCCTCGTCGAACTTGCTCGCGAGTTGTTCGCTGGCGAACGCAGTCAGATCCTCAGGCGTATCCAGTGGACGGTCGGGGTCGAAGCGCTCGCGGAACAACTCGGCGATGGACGCTCTTGACTTGTGGATTGCAGGCGCAACGATGTGGCTTGGCTCCTCGTCGGCCAGTTGCAGGACCCACTCTCCGAGGTCAGTTTCGACGACGTCCGCCCCGGTTGCCTCAAGATGTTCGTTGACCTCGATTTCCTCGCTGGTCATCGACTTGCTCTTGACGACCGTTTCCCCGGAGTCTACCAGCGACTGGATGTGCTCGTTGGCGTCGGCCTCGTCCTCAGCAAGATAGACCGTCCCGCCGTTTGCCTCGACGGCCTCGGTGAGTTGGTCAATCAACTCGGGCAGTCGTTCGATCGCCGCTTCCTTGATCTGGCGGGCTTCGTCTTTCAGTCCCTGGTAGTCCTCCAAGTCGGCGACGGAGTCGTATCGCCCCTGATTGAACCCTTTGGTGTTCTCCTGAATCGCCTCGCCCTCGGCGGCCATCGTCTCACGGATCTGTGCGGCCTTCGCTCGCTTGGATTTCTTGCTCATTCGACGATCACCACGTGGACCTCACCGGGACCGTGGACGCCTTCCACGAGCGCACCCATATCTGCGGTCGCGCTTGGACCGGTGGCGACGATCGCGTTCCCTTTTTCCTCACGCAGGCGCGGCCCAAGTTCGGCAAGCGCCTCAGTCATCGAATCGACGATGTCCGACTCGCGGACGACTGCCACGTGTGTGTCCGCATAGAGGCTGACGAGTTCGGCTTCCGGCGGCGTCGACTCGATCAGGACACTCCCGTAGTCCGCGATCGCGAGCGTCCCGGCCGTGACGCCGGTCGCGGCCGCTTTGACGGTACTCCGGTCGTCTGCCCGCGTGATCGAATGGGGGAGTGAGATCCCCTCAAACGGGAGCGGCGCGCCGACAATCGGTTCGGGAAACGCCGCGAGCGTGTCGGACAACCCATCGACGGTCGTTCGACTCCAGGCGACATCTAATTCACCGAGTGCCGTTGTGAAGCGCTCAGTCGTCGAATCGCCAGCAGTAGTTGCCATTAGGGCGATTTTCGGGCCGGCGTGTAAATGCTATTCGAAAACGGTAAGTGGGGTAGGGGTTTCCGGACGCGATGGACCGTTTCGTGGCAGGGATGAGACAGTCCCTTCGGACGGCTCTAGCGAGAGCACGACCCCTTCGATGCGGACGCGGCGGTCGCCTCGACGGTAGTAGCCGCGGCGTACGTTTTATGCCATACCACCGGCAATAGGGCAATATGGTTCAGTGTGAGATGTGCGGGAAGGAGACGAGCTCACCGAACACCGTCAAGATCGAAGGAGCGGAACTGCAGGTCTGTGACGAGTGTGCCGAGTTCGGGACCGAAGTGAAGACCCAAGAGCAGTCAACCACGAGCACCAAATACTCCACGGGATCGTCAGGATCCAGTAGCGAGAGTAGTGCAAGCGGTGGTTCGTCCACCGCTGGTGGGTCAGCCGGTTCTGGCAGTTCTAGTAGTGGGGGACGGCGACGTGATATGTTCGATGAGATGGACGAAGTCGTCCAGGATTACGACGAGCGGATCCGCTCGGCTCGTGAATCCGCCGGGCTCAGCCAGGAAGACCTGGCCAAAGAACTCAACGAAAAAGCCAGTCTGATCCGAAAACTCGAACACGGCGAGACACTCCCCAGCGACGACGTACAACGGAAGCTCGAGCGCGAGCTCGGAATCGATCTGTCAGCGGGGGCGTCTCCCGACGAGGACGCCGACTGGGAAGGCGGCTCCGCGACGGGCGAGTACACGCTCGGTGACGTCGTCGAACGGAAGGACTGACGCGACCGCCGAACCGTTCGCGAAAGCGACCGCGTCTACAGACGAGCAAGCCGAGAGTTTCGGGTCGTCTGAACGTCTCTGAGTTTTGTGACCACGAGAGTCGCCACTGCTTGTATCACTTGCGTCGGTGCGGTTCACGCACTCAGTGGTTGCCGATAAGGTCCTCTTCAGAGAGGTCCTCAGAGAGGTCATTCAGTGTCTGTTCGAGTCGGTCGATTTCCGCTTCGAGCTCGGCGTATCGCTCGCTTTCGTGCAGTTCCGACTCGCGCTTTTCGACCTGGAGGACGTTACGCTTGAGCTTTTTCGATGTCAGTTCCTGCAGTCGCTCGCTGTACTCGGTGATCGTCAGCAGCCGATCGACAACCTCCAGCAGAGCCTTCTGGCTGACGGGCTTGACCAGGTAGTCGTCGACACCGAGATCGATAATGTCGAAGTCGGGATCGACGGCAGTCACCATCGCGACTCGGCACTCGTAGCCGTCTTCTTCGATCGCAGCGAGCACTTCGTTGCCGGAGACGACTGGCATCCGTCGGTCCAGCAAGACGACATCGAGATCGTCGGCGAGCATCTCGATCGCCTCCCGCCCGCTGTAGGCCGTCCTGACCTCGTAGCGTTCGCCCAGATAGTCCGTGTATAGATCTGCGAGATGTTGTTCGTCCTCAACGACGAGTACCGTCCCTCGATCCACAGGCGAAGTGCTCACGGGTTCACCGTACCGATGTAGGTTTGGACCCTTTCTTAACCTTTCCTTCGCAACCCGAGAGAAAACTCGAAATCTATTTTCCGGTGGGCTGAGAACCCCTACTCGGAATGTTCGTTCTTGTCAACTTGAAGACGTATCCGTGCGATCCGATCGAGGTGGCCCAAGCCGCCGCCGACGTCGCTGAGGAAAGTGGCGTCCGGATCGGTATCGCACCCCAGGACGCGGATCTCGAAGCCGTCGCGGAGACCGGCGTCGAGACCTGGGCACAGCACGTAGACCCCATCGATTACGGGAGCAACACCGGCCACACCCTTGCCGAAACGGTCGCAGAGGCAGGCGCGGACGGTACACTGATCAACCACTCCGAGAACCGCCTGAAGCTCGCCGATATCGATGGCTCAGTGCAAGCCGCCGAACGCGCCGGCCTCGAGACGATCGTCTGTGCGAACAACCCCGAGCAGATCGGCGCAGTGACGGCACTCGGTCCCGACGCGGTCGCTGTCGAGCCACCGGAGTTGATCGGTGGAGACGTCTCAGTCGCGACCGCCGACCCCGACATCGTCACCGACGCAGTCGATGCAGCCGCCAACGTCGACGAGGACGTTGATGTGTTCTGTGGTGCCGGGATCTCCAGCGGCGATGACGTCGACGCCGCCGGGGACCTAGGTGCCAGCGGGGTCCTGCTGGCAAGCGGTGTGGCCAAAGCTGATGACCCCCGTGCCGTCCTTGAAGACCTCGTCGAGCCGCTGGTCTAATCGGTCAAATTCTTCCGTTTTTTCACCGGTCAGAGAACCGGCGATAGATTTAACTATGCGTGGTACTCACACACATATGGAACCTCGTTCCGTGGGGTTCCCGACGGGAACCACCGTCGTGAACGTCCGGAATTGGCATCGCCGACCAATCGCGCGGTCCCGGCGGTAGATTGGCCACCCTGCCGCCGGGGTTCTCCGATCCATTTGAGACCACACAGTGAGTCGTAGCACAACTGTAACAACGTTCGAGCCATAGCACTGCGTATGCCCGGTCGCGGCCGCCTCCCGGGGACCGATCGCCGCCCCGAGCAGGTGGTCTGTCACGTGGATATGGACTGCTTTTATGCTGCCTGTGAGCGATTGCGCGAACCCGAACTTCGCGGTGAACCACTCGTCGTCGGTATGGGTTACGAGGCCGGCGACGACGCCGGCGCGGTCGCCACGGCAAGTTACGAGGCCCGCGAGTTCGGTATCGAGAGCGCAATGGCAATCTCGGAAGCACTGGAGTTACTTCCACGTCGGGAAGAAACCGACCCGGAGATCGGCGATTCCGAGGATACGGGCTACTATCGGCCAGTCGATATGTCTTACTACGAGTCGATCGCCGAGGACGTCAAGGCGATTTTGCACGACAGCGCGGACGTCGTCCGGGAAGTCAGCATCGACGAGGCGTATCTGGACGTGACTGACCGCACCGGCTGGGACGGTGTCGAAGAGTTCGCCTGCGATCTGAAACGCCGGATCGAAGTCGACGTTGGAGTCGTCGCCAGCGTCGGCGTCGCGCCAACGATGAGTGCCGCCAAAATCGCCAGTGACGCCGACAAGCCCGACGGCCTGGTCGTGATCGAACCCGGTGATGTGAGAGAGTTTCTGGGACCAATGGACGTCGAAGCCGTCCACAACGTCGGCCCCGTTACTGCTCGGGAGTTGCAGGAGATGGGCATCGAGACCGCGGGCGAGCTAGCCGAATCCGACCCCGACCGGCTGGCCGATCACTTCGGTGAACGCGGCCGGGAGATCTACCGGTTCGCCCGCGGCGAGGACACGCGTTCGGTTACGCCGAGAGCCGATCCCAAGAGCTTCTCCCGTGAGTCGGCCTTTCCGGACACGATTGACGATCACGATCGGGTTCGCGAGCGGGTCCAGGCCCTGGCAGATACGGTCGCCGAGCGTGCGGCCCGCGAAGGCGCGCTCTATCAGACTGTGGGAATCAAAGTCGTCACGCCACCGTATGACGTCAACACGCGTGCCCGGTCGCTGTCGGGTCCGGTCGATGACCCGGAGTTAGTCGAGGCGATCGCGCTCGATTTGCTGACCGAGTTCGAGACTGCCCGCGTCCGAAAGGTCGGCGTGCGCGTTTCGAAACTCTCCTTCACCGAGCGTGAACAGGTCAGCCTCGACGGATTCGTGGGTACAGACGATCGTGTACAGGGCAGCGATCGCCGTCACGGAGACAAGTCAACCGACGCCAGTGGGCAGTTGACGCTTTCGGACTTTTGCTGATCAGCGCTCGTCGACGGGTGTCCATTGGCGGTCGCGTTCGCCGTCGTACTGCGATTCAGGGCGGATCAGCCGGTTGCTCTCCAATTGTTCGAGGCTGTGAGCCATCCAGCCGCCGACCCGGGAAATCCCGAACGTCGCGGGGAACAACTCCTGGGGGACACCGACGCCGTACAACAGTGCCGCCGTGTAGAACTCCACGTTCGTCTCCAAATCCCGATCGGGCTTGTGCTCAGCGAGCAACTCGACGGCAACGTCCTCGAACTCCCTGATCGTCTCGAAGAAGTCGTCATCGTCGTCGTAGAACTGCTCGGCAGCCGACTCGAGGACAGCGGCACGCGGATCTCTGACGCGATAGACCCGGTGGCCGAATCCCATCAACCGCTCGTCGGCTTCGAGTGTTTCGCGGACGTATGCTTCGGGGTCGTCGGACGCGTGGACCGCCTTGAGCATATCCAATACGGGACCCGGAGCCCCACCGTGCAATGGCCCTTTCAACGTTCCGACCGCAGCCGTCGCCGCCGAAACCACGTCCGATTCCGTCGAAACGACGACTCGCGCTGTGAACGTCGAAGCGTTGAGGCCGTGGTCGACGACGGCATTGAGATACGTCTCCAGACCCCGAACCGCGCGTTCCTCCGGCCGCTCGCCGGTCAGCATATAGAGATAATTCGCCGCGTGACGAAGTTCCGGATCGGGCGCGATCGGCTCGTTTCCCTCCCGGTAGCGCCAGTAAGCAGCGACAATCGTCGGGAACGTAGCGATGACTCGTAACGCATCGGACTCGGGACCGCCCCCGTCAGCGCCGAGATTCGCGGCGGCCGCCCCCATACGGAGCGCGTCCATCGCTGGTTTCTCCTGGTCGGCCGCCCGCTGTAACACTCCCAGCACCCCCTCATCGATCTCCCGTCGTGCGGCCAGGTCCGCACGGAACTCCGATAGCTCCTGGGCATCCGGCAGGCGGTCGTGAAAGAGCAGATACAGCGTCTCCTCGAAGGTGGCGTTGGCAGCCAACTCCTCGACGGGAAATCCCCCAATAATCAACTCGCCGGCCTCGCCGTCCATCGTACTCAGACGCGTCTCCGCGACGGCGACACCGTCGAGGCCCCGATTGACTCCAGTCATACGCCCTGGTTTTACTGCCGGCGATAAATGTGTCTCGGGTTCGAATCGTCTCCTGTCGTGCAACCCCCGTAAGCGCGGATGACGGACCGACTAGTCGAGTCCGTTTTCGAGGTTCTCCAGCAACTTCCCGACGAACAGTCCCATCCTCGGGGGGATCGAACTCGCGTCGTCAGTTTCGATCTCGGCAGGATGAGCCGCCAGCGTCTCGACAAACCGCTCACTGTGTGTCATCGTCTGGAGCATATCCACCACATCCACAGTCAGCCCCTCATCGGAGGTGTCCATCTCGGGGTGGCGCTGTTTCTCCTCGTCAGTGTATCGAATCGTCCAGGCCGGGCCACCGACGTGCGTGACGATTTGGTCGACTGAGCCAATCTTCAGCCGCCGCTCGATGCCGACATACACCGTGCCGTCTTCGACGAACGTCTCGTATCGAGTCATTGAGTGGGCCGGATCGATCCTGTCTGTCCGTCGGGACCGATCGTATCAACGAATTATCGCCCATCGACAAAGAGTTTCACGCGATCAACCACGTTCACTCGCGGTGTTCAGCCAGTGCCTCCTCGATAGTGAGTTCGCCGATCGCGACCCGCCGGGCGAGGCTCGCATCGATCGCCCTGTTGGTGTCGCTTGCCTCGCGTGAGTGGTCTTTGATGCGCTGGATCTCACCGTCAGTAGGCTCGATATCCCGGGATTCGACCAGTTCGCCCTCCAGACGAGCGATGTTGGTCGCCGCCAGCACGTCGCCCATACCGCGGGCACCGCTACCCAGATACGGGGTCGTCCCGGTCTCATCGACCAACTCGACGGGGGCGTCGATGTCGTCAATGATCCGCCCACCGACGAGTCGTGCGCCGTCACCGATCCGGACGAGTGGGTTGACGGCGTCCTCGACCTCACGAGCGACTACCTCCGGGGCCTCAGTCGCCGGTACCTGAAATGCCGCGACGACGACGTCATCCACGAGAACGGCGATCCCCGGCCGCTCACCCGGATCGATCCCGACGATTGTCCGTCCGTCCCCACCCCGAAGTCTGGCGAGGGCATCCTCGACTGCGCGCCGTGGTGCGTCGGGACTCGCCGTGACGACCGGCACGTCCGTCGGTGTCTCGATCGTTTCTCCAGGGCCGACAATCGCGAGCGACGCACGCTCCGGTAGCGGCCCGCCGGCATCGACCGTCGTAAACTCGACGTTGCGGTCCCGCAACGCCTGGACGACGCCGTGATACACTTCGAAGTCGGCTGTAGCGACGACGATCACAGCTAATTCTCGTATACTGATCGAGTCCCCTGAGAAGTAAAACCCCCGACAGTCCTTGCACGGACGACGGCCGGGATTTACTATCGTCGCACACGAAGCTACAGTATGGCCTCCTACGTTGGCGTCGACTGGGCATCGAGTGGGTGGCTAGCCGTCGCCACTGACGGCGAGGATTGGACGGCGACGATGCACCCGTCAATGCACAGCGTCTGGTTTACTCACCGAGACGCGACCGCGATCCTTGTCGACATCCCTATTGGCCTACCCGGTGCCGAGCGGCGGGCTTGCGACCGGGCGGCAAAGGAGTTTCTCGGCGACCGGGCAAGCAGCGTCTTCTGGACGCCGTGTCGGGCGGCCGTCGAAGCCAAAACATACCAACAAGCCAAGCAAGCCAACCAGGAATGTCGAGGCGATAGTCTGTCGAGCCAGGCGTGGGGCCTGATACCGCGAATCCGTGAGGTCGATCGGCTCCTTCGAGACGGCGTTGACATCGAATCGGTCATCCTCGAATCGCATCCTGAGGTCTGTTTCACCGCACTTGGCGACGGTGAATCGCTGCCGTCGAAACACGACGACGACGGGATCGAAGCGCGACTCGCCATCCTCGGGTCGATTGACGACTCGCTTGTGGACATCTACGAGCAGTTCGAGGCGTCACTCATCGAGGAGCAGCCCACCTGGGCGCGACGGATCGGCGCCTCGAACCGCGACGATCTACTCGATGCAATGGTACTGGCGCTGACCGCAACACTCGGTGGCGAAGACCTCCGGACACTGCCGGAGAGTCCACCGCTAGACGCCGAGGGACTTCCGATGCAGATTGTGTACACTGAACGGTAGTAGCGACCACAGCCGACCTGCCCCGACGTTCGAATCCGTGGATCTCGAAATCCGCCCTTTCACGCCGTGTTATATCAGCCAGGGTAGAGCTGATGCTCGATCTACTCTCTGAATCCGATAGTTACTGACTTGCTGTCGGCTCCGGCGACGGGTACATTCGCCGGGCGCGTCCGCTCATTCCCTCAGGTCGTCCGTGTCGAGACGTGTATCGGGAACAGCAGCGGTGAGTGAGCCACGGTCTCGCACGGCCGCGATCGCGACTTCGATCGGATCTATCCGTGTTCGGGAGTCGTCGTGTTCGACGACCAGGACCATCCGGCCCATATCGTCCCATTCCGCGTCGCGCCGGCGGCGGAGTACCTCCGAGAGATATCCCGCGACACCGACGACGTGGGCAGTCAACAGCATCGATTCCTGATCAGTTTCGTCGCCGAGTTCGACATCGACGAAGCGGTCACGCTCGAGTTCTGTTTCCAGAAGGGTATCAAGTCGATCGAGAGACGCGACCGAGAAATCGAGATCGTACTCCGGCCAGCGTTCCGCGAGATCCTCGGCCCCGGCACGGAGGCGTTCGGCAGCGTCCTCGATTTCGGTGTCCGAGGCGACAGTTTCGATATCCGCCCGGTCGAGGTTGACAGGTGTGTCGCCGTCGCCCGCTCGCCCGGAGAGGTTGAGTCGATCAGCCAGCGCGTCGTGCATCCCGGTGAACGTCGACTGGCCCGTCAGACAGTCCTCCGCAACTTCGAACACGGACACCGTCGCACCGGCGGCCTCACTATCCGGCCCGGACTGGACGGCAACCGTCCAGCCACTCCCGGTTTCCTGTTGCCAGGTCCCCTCGTGTCGTCGGACCAGCACCTCCCCGAAGTAGCTGCCTAGTTGCGTTGCCGTCTCGGTGTAGACCTCTGCATCGTAGCCATCACCGCCGAACTCGACATCCGTGAATCGCTCCGCGTCCCACTGTTCGGCGACGAGATCGTCCAGACGTGTGAGCGACGACAGCGCAAAGTCGAGATCGTATTCGCCCCAGAACTCGGTGAGTTCGTCCGCAGCCTCGACAAATTCGACCCGTGGATCGTCTTCGGGAACCGCGTCGGGCTCACTCGTGTCGGTGACATCCGAGTCAGTGTCGTCCGTTTCCGCCTCAGTGATCATTGTTGCGGCGTCATCGGCCATATCTGGCCCATCATCGATTGTTGCTGTCGTCAGATGATCGAAGCCCGCCTCGCCGTCGGATTGGCTGTCCCCACCAGTTTCGTCGGTCGTATCCGGTGCCGGCTGCGCAGGCTCGGGTACGGTAGTTTCGGTCAGCGAATCATCCGTGTCGGGCGACGAGTCGTCACTTGCTGACGATCCTGCATCATCGTCCGTCGGCGACTCCGATTCGGACGGCTCCGGATCGCGCATTCCGAGCACCGACTTGATGGCGTCGAACAGCCCCATACAGGTGGATCACAGCCTGAGAAAAAAGGGGTTTCGACGGGACGGCCACGCCAGAAGTTCGTCCTGTCTCATTTCGATCGGCCGAAACGATCGTTCAGCAGCGACGCTCAAATAACTCTTTAAGCCTTCGTCGGCTTTTGGGGCCGTTCGCACGTGGCCTCGTATATGCCCCCAACTGAACCCGCCCCGACACGGCTCGGTTCACTGGCCCGCCATCGGCTCGTCACGACTGTCGAAGCCGCTGGGTTCTGGGGATCGATCGCCTTCCCACCCAGCTACGTCCTGGCGCTGCTGTTCGATCCGACACCCGTGACGATCGCCGCACTGATCGGTCTGAACGTTGCGTGTCTGCTAGTCGGCCACCGCCATCAGCCGCAAATCGATACTGCGATTCTCGCGTCGGGCCTCGCCACGGCAAGCCAGGAGGGAGCCGACTGATGACACAGATGGCGGACAAACGACGGCGCGTCACACGCTATCTCGAACAGCGCGTCAGCGACGAGCCCATCTACGTCAAGAGCAAATTTCTCGCAGCAGAGCTCGATCTGTCCCCGAAAGAGATCGGGAGCGTCCTCGGTCAGCTCGCCGATTCGTCCTCGGAACTCGCCGTCGAGAAGTGGTCGTACACCAACGCGACGACCTGGCGGGTGAACACGAGCCCCGAAGAGTCCGGCTGAACACGGTTCCGAAACGCCGATACGGACGCCCGGCCAGCGGTGGATATGGACAGCGGAGAAGACTATCACGCCCGAGACGTCCGCGAAACCTACGAGACGATCGCGGAGCATTTCTCGGAGACGCGTGCCCATCCCTGGCCCGAAGTCGAGGCGTTCGTCTCAGACGCATCGCCGGCACACGTCGGTCTAGACCTGGGGTGTGGTAACGGACGGCACGCCGAGGTGCTCCGCGATCGCTCCGAGACCGTGATCGGACTAGATGCCAGTCGCAACCTGCTGGGAGAGGCCCGCGACCGTCTCGGTGGTGAATGGTCGCGACTGGTGCAAGGCGATGCAGGTAGATTGCCACTACGGACCGATAGCGTCGGGTTAGCAGTGTATGTCGCGACCTTGCATCACTTGCCTGGGCGGGAGTTGCGACAACGAAGCCTGGACGAGCTGGCTCGCGTTCTCAGTCCCGACGGGCAAGCGCTCGTGAGCGTCTGGAGTACCGCCCACGATCGGTTCGACGCAGACGCTGACGCCGAGACCGGCTTCGATACAACGATTGACTGGACGCTCCCTGATGAGACCGTCGTCCCACGGTTCTATCACATCTACGCGCCCCAGGAGTTCGAGGCCGACCTGACGGCCAGTGGCCTCCAGATCGAGCGTGTCCGCGTGTCAAGCGGGAACTGCTATGCAGTGGTCAACGGCACGTAGCTCTCGACGGGGAGTGGCGAGTCCGAAAGGAAACACCCTTAGTGACCCCCCTGCTACAGGCGGGTGCAAGCAGTGCGCCGGTGGTCTAGTGGTATGACAAGGGCCTTCCAAGCCCTCGACCCGGGTTCAATTCCCGGCCGGCGCAGTTCTTCTGCGAGCAAAACCGCGAGTGTCAACTGCACCAGACGCACAACAGTTTGTCTCGCAACCGGATCCTCGCAAGTGACGACTGCAAGCGAACGCCGCGACGCTATCGCACTGCGTCGGTCGCTGCGTCCATAATTTCGATAGCTTCTTTTAACTCCTCCATCCCGGTGGCATACGAGATGCGGGCATATCCCTCACCGTGGTCGCCGAAGGCGCCACCGGGGACGACGACGACGCCGCGGTCGATCACCGCATCAACCCAGCCCTCGGGGACGTTCGGCATCGCGTAGAATGCGCCTTTTGGCGTCGGGTATTCGAGTCCCATATCGTCGAGGCCATCCAGCAGCACGTCACGCCGACGCTCGAAGGCCGCGACCATCTCCGCAACGGTGTCTTGCGGCCCCGAGAGGGCGGCCTCGGCGGCATACTGAGCCGGCGCACTGGCGCAGGCCTGCGCGTACTGATGGACGCGCAACATCCGTTCGATCCGGTCGGTCGAGCCGGTCACCCAGCCCAGCCGCCAGCCGGTCATCGAGTAGCTCTTCGAGCAGGCATTGACGACGACGACGTTGTCGGTGTCCGCAAACTCCATCGGCGAGCGGTGCTCACCGTCGAAAACGATGTGCTCGTAAACCTCGTCGGAGATACAGAGCACGTCGTATTCGTCGGCGATACGGGCGAACTCACGCATATCCTCGGGAGACTGGACCGCGCCTGTCGGATTGGCAGGGCTGTTGACCACGAACGCTGCGGTGTCGTCGGTGATCGCTTCCTCGACTGCTGCGGGATCGAGAGTCAAGTCATCGCGCAGCGGGATCGGCTTTGGCGTCCCGCCGGCGAGATGGGTCAGTGCCTCATAGGAGACGAACCCCGGATCGGGGAACAGCACCTCTTCGCCCGCATCGACGTGGGCTTCGATGGCGATGTGTAGCGCCTCGCTGCCCCCGGACGTCGCGATGACGTTCTCGGGATCGACGTCCACGTTGTTGTCTCGTGCGTGTTTCTCGCTGATGGCTTCCCGGAGCGCTAGGGTCCCCTTGTTTGACGTGTAGCCGTCGGCGTTCCCAGCGCGGATGGCCTCGACGGCGGCCTCGCGGGCGTGTTCTGGCGTCGGGAAATCCGGCTGGCCCAGTCCGAGGTTGATCGCGTCCTCGCTTGCGGCCTCGAACACTTCGCGGATTCCAGAGATCGACACCTGTTCGACTCGTCGTGAAAAGTCGGTCATAGTTTCGACCGAGGGCGCGAAAGCGATAACTGTTGATGATCGCGTCTACGAGAGTTCCCGGTCTGGCTCACGGTCGTCGGCTGTTGTCTCGCGGTCGGGCGCGGAGCGAGTCCGGTCTTCGATGTCCTCAAGCGTCTCCGTTTCGAGCAGTCGTTCGACCTTGCGCTCGAACTGTTCGTCAGTGAGTTCGCCGCGGGCGTACCGCTCCCGAAGCGTCTCAAGGGCTTCCTGACGGTCGTTACCGGCCTCCGAGTTGTCAGTAGCTGTCTCCGCGTCTGTGGTCACAGTCGAATCATCGACCCACTCGTCGATGTCATCCGCATCGCCGAACAGAAGCGCTGTTAGCGGGACAAGCACGACGTAGCCGACCAGCATAAACGGGAGCCACCAGTCCTGTCCGGTGAACAGCCCAGCGAGAAAGATGCCAGTGACCAGCGTCGAGACGATTTCGACGATGTTCTCACGGGCACGTGCTACCGGGGACTGGTCTGACATATACGACTGTTTGACCACCGCCGACAAAAATCCTACAACTCTTCGTCGATGACGCCTCGTAGATCGACGATCGTGTCGGCGTCGGCTTCGAGCGTCGCCTCGCCAGCTACAAGGTTGAGCTGTCCCGTCTCGGTGGCCTCGCCCAATTCAATCACGGGCGCGATTCCTTCGAAGGCCTCACGAACCGCCGCCGGATCGGTCGTCTCGACGACGACTCGGCCGGGCTGTTCGTCGAACAGGGCAAGCGGGCTCTCGACGGCCACGTCAACACCGGCGTCATCAGTGACCATTTCGGCGAGCGCGACGGCCAGGCCACCGTGGCTGACGTCGTGTGTCGCCAGTGTCGTCTCGAAGTCTGCGACCGCGGCGATCGTCTCGATCAACTCGCTCGGTGACTCGGGGAGTTCCGGGAAGCGGTCGCTCCCCCCAAGTCGGGCGAGCAACTCGGAGCCACCCAGCGCGGGCTCGTCGTCGGTCCCGCCGACCAGCAGTAGCGTCCCCTCGCCGGAAAGGGCCATCGGCGGGGCGTCATAGCCGTCTTTCGTCCCGACCATCGTCAACGTCGGCGTTGGCGGGATCGGTCCCTCCACAGAGTCGTTGTACAGCGAGACGTTCCCGCCGACAACAGGCACGTCGACCGCCTTGCAGGCGTCGGCGAGCCCATCAACGATCGCTTTGAAGTTCCCGTACACGTCGGGTTTCTCCGGGTTCCCGCCGTTAAGGCAGTCCACCGCAGCCAGCGGCGTCGCACCCTTGGCGGCGATGTTGGTGGCGTTTTCCAGCCCGACTGCCCGAGCGCCATCGTAGGGGGCAGCGCTGGTCCAGTTGGGATCCGCGCCGGCCGAAATCGCAAGGCCCTGTTCTGCGTCTCGGACGGCCAGCAGCGCCGCGTCGTCTCCCGGCGGCGTCGCCGTCCGGACTTGCACCTCGTGGTCGTACTGGCGGTAGACCCAGCGCTTGCTCGCGGTGTTCGGTGAGCCGACGACGGTCTCGAAGGCCGTTTCGAGGTCGAACTCCGGCAATTCGCGCTCGGGCTGGGCCGGCTGTTCGTAGGTGAGATCGTTCATCGGCGCACCTTCGCCGAGGAACTCCGCGTCGGTCTCGACGAGGGTCTCCCCTTCGAAAGTACAGTTGTAAATCCCATCAGCAGTGGTCTCCCCGATGACAGACGCCTGCAGGTCATAGCGCTGGGCGATGTCGCGAACGCGGTCGACGTTCTCTGGCTCAACCTCGTAGACCATCCGCTCTTGGGACTCCGAAAGGAGGATCTCGGTCCCGTTCATCCCGGGCTCGCGCTGATGGACCTTCGAGAGTTCGATCTCGGCACCGAGACCGCCCTTCGCAACGAGTTCCGAAGACGCCCCACCTAGGCCGGCCGCGCCGAGGTCACGAGCGGATTCGATCAGGTCTTCATCGAGTAGTTGCTCGTTGCACTCGATCAGGAGTTTCTCGCTGTAGGGGTCGCCGACCTGCACTGCAGGGCGATCCTCGGTTTCGGCGTCCTCGGCGAGATCCTCGCTAGCGAAGGAAGCCCCGCCCATCCCGTCTCGACCGGTCTCCCGCCCGACGAGAACGAGCTTGTTGCCTGCCTGTTGGGCCTCGGCAGTGACGAGTCGATCGGCGTCAGTCAGTCCGACACACGCGACGTTGACCAGTGGGTTCCCCTCGTAGTCGTCGTGGAAGGCAACGCTCCCGGCGACGGTCGGCACGCCGATACTATTACCATAGTGTGAGATCCCTTCGACGACACCTTCAAAGAGATAGCGAGGGTGTTCGTCCTCGAACGGGCCGAAATAGAGGCTGTCGGTCAGCGCAATTGGGTACGCACCCATCGAAAGGATGTCCCGGACGATACCGCCGACACCCGTGGCTGCCCCGTCGAAGGGGTCGACGTAGCTGGGATGGTTGTGGCTTTCGATCCCCATCGCGATGTACGTGTCCTCATCGAGTGCGACTACACCAGCGTCGTCGCCAGGGGGAACGACGACGTCTTCGCCGTCGGTCTCGAACGCGCCCAGCAGCGGGCGCGAGGAGCGATACGCACAGTGTTCGCTCCAGAGGTTCTCGAACAGGGCCGTTTCAGTTTGAGTGGGTTCACGACCAAGGTGGTCGGTTACGACCTCGTAATCCGAGTCGCTAAGGCTCATTACCGGACTCTCGCGCAGGAGCACCAAAAGCGCTTTCTATCCCCTCGTCAGGAGTCCTCGATTACCTCGACGCGTTTGGCGACCGCTTGCGCGACCCGCTGCCCGCGATACGTTCCGGGTGCAGTCGCGACGACGGCACGCTTGATCCGATCCTTGAGGGTGCGAATCCGGAACTCAACCTCCGGGACCGAGTCGTCGGCCTCGAACACCGTCTCGAACCGCCTAAGCGCCTGCTCACGATGGACATCGTCGACAAGATCCGGCATCCTGACATCGTCGAGGGCCTCCCTCGTGTTTGCATCAAGGAACCCGACCGCAGCGTCGTTTGCATAGACGACGACCGCGTCTCGGTCGAACAACAAGATAGGCACCGGTGACGTGTCGACGAGGTTATGATAGCGTCGGTCGGCCGCGGCCGCTGCCGACTGAGCGCGCCGGCGCTCGACGACGTTCCGGATCCGGTTGGCCAGCACCGTATACTGCTCTGTATGCGTCTCTTTTTGGAGATAATCGTCGACGCCGGCGGAAATTGCCTCGCTTGCGATTTCTTCGCTTCCCTTGCCTGTGTACAGAATGAACGGTAGATCCGGATGCTCCATCCGAACGTCTCTGAGAAAATCGAGTCCGTCCAGTCCTGGCATATCGTAGTCACTGACCACACAGTCGATGTCGCCCGCGTGGAGTCGTTCAAGAGCGGTCTCGGCGTCCGGTGCCGTCTCGACAGACAGCCACTTATGCTCACGCTCCAGAAACGACGCCACCAAGTCACACAATCCGGGCTCGTCGTCGACGTGGAGGACAGTTATGGGTTCGGAGCGGTCCCACTGCATCATCGATTATGGACGCTCCCACAGTCAAATCGCTTCCGGCCGCGGAAAGGAACGACGTTGCGTATTCGACGATTACCCGGTGGACGCCGGCATATCTAGCTTGTCATACGCCTTGTAGTGTGCTAAAGCATCGATTGCAATGGCGACTGACTCGGGTGGATGTCGAAAGGCACTTTTCAGGTCCGGAATAGGAATCGGGTAGTGAGTCGCACTATCGGGCTCGTGATTCCAGCGTACAAGCCGAATGTCGATCGGCTTGCGGGCTATCTCGAATCGATCCGGGAGACGGGGGTTGTGGACGTGCTCCACGTTGAGTTGGACGATCCGACTGACTCGACGCCCGAAATCGGAGTCGCGGACAGCGTCAATCGGGTCACCGAGCGCCGCGGCAAGGGAGCCGCGATTACAACTGGCTTCGATACGCTCTCGACGGACGTGCTCGCGTTCGCCGACGCCGACGGCGCGACGGCCGCACCGTCACTCGTGGACGTTATCGAGCCCATTCGAGACGGGCCGGTCGACATTACGGTGGGATCGCGTCGGCACCCGGACGCGACGGTTATGTCCCACCAGACGGTCCTGCGACGGCGGATGGGCGACATATTCGCGTGGCTTGCCCGCCAGCTGTTGGCGGTCCCATTGTACGATTATCAGTGCGGGGCCAAAGCCGTCGATGCCAACCAGTGGGCGGAAATCCGGACTCACATACACGAGACCGGGTTCGCGTGGGATCTCGAGTTTATCGCAGTCGCGGACGCGCTCGGAAACGACATCGAAGAGGTACCGATCACGTGGGACGACAGCTCGGACTCGACGGTCGATCCGATCAGGACGCCGATCGAGATGGCCGTCGCAATGGCCCGGATTCGCCGACGCGTCAAACCGCTTCGGTACAAGTCTGGGTCACAGACTGCATCCCCATCCGAGACTGAGAGCTCGACATCCGTCGGTGAAGAGTAATGCGGGCAGTGTTGAGAGCCTTGCTGTCGCCCCGTCGGATCGCGCAGTTCACGTCCGTCGGTGTCATCGGTGCCATCAGCGAGACGCTCGTAGTCGCTGCGCTGACAGCGTGGGGAACGGCAGATCCACTGTTGGCGAAAGCGGTCGGCGCCGAAATCTCGATTTCGCTGATGTTCGTGTTCAACGACCGGGTGACCTTCGCGACGGAAGGCGCCTCGGGCCTTCGACACACCCTCTATCGGTGGGGCCGTTCACATCTCGTCCGGAGCGGTGGGATCAGCGTTGCATTCATTGTCCTCTGGGTATTGACGACGCAGACGACAGTCTCGCTGGTCGTCGCCGGCGCGAACCTATGGCCGACCGTCGCGAACCTCATCGGGATCGGCGTCGGCCTCTCCGTCAATTACGTCGCTGAGAGCGTCTTCACCTGGCAAGTCCATCGGTGACTGGCTGTGCCGTGCGGACACGGATTGACGCTACCGGTGACTCTTTTCCGATCGAAACCGAAGCGTCCCTATGAGCGAGAAAGCGGGTGTCAGCGATCGCTACCTGATGGCCAGTCCCTGGCCGGTGTTCGTCGCGCTCGGCTTCGCGTTGACCGAGATCGGACTCGTCTTGGGGCTGTTCCCAGTCGCCGTCGGCGGCGGACTGCTCTTTGGCGGCAGCGTCGCTGGCATTCTGACTGAGGCCGGTTACGTCGCCAGCCTCTGGGAGACTACGGCGTACATCGGGGTGGCGTTGGTGATCGTCGGCGCAGGGCTGATGGCACTCGGCGGTCAGATTGGAATCGACCCCATCGTCGCGTCGATTGACCGCCCGAACGTCGCCGGATACCGACTGCTCAGCCGTGGGCTGGCAGTGGCCGTCGCGGGCGTCCTGCTGGTCGCGACTGGTCTCGTCGGCCAATTCGGCCAGCACCCGACAACATAGCCGGTACCGACAATCTATTTACTGCACTGACCCACAGCTGTGGTATGACAGAGCGTATCTTCGACCGGGACACACTGCTTGATCTCACCGTCAACGTCATCCCGCTTGCGATGCTCGGCTTTTTCCTGGTTGCGTTTCTCGTCTACGCGCCCGGTCCGTTCGCGTTCGATTCGGTCCTGTCGACAGTCCAGCTATCGATTGTATTCACGACGTTTGTCTTGCTTGCCGTACTGACCTACTACGCCGGAAAGGCGATCGCGGGGGCGGAGAAAGAACACGGTGTCCACGCCGAGACCGCGACCGTCCAGCCCGACGAGAGCGACGACGCCGAGACACCTTCGTGACTGGTTTGCTCTCCACTCCGAAGTCGATACCGTCCCACCGTGCTATTTTAATAAACCCATCATATGAGGGGTAAGTTTTCAAGGCAAAACCGTAACTGACCCTAACATTTCTTTACCCCCCAGACCGAGGGTCAAGTATGGCAAGCGGACAGATTGCGATCACCGTGCTAATGGGGGTCTTCCTCGTCGCCGTCACGGCACTACTTACCCGTATGGAAAACTGGCGCTCGTATGCGCCAACGTCGAGCGGGGCCAGTAGTCTCACCGGCGAGGAGACGTCCTACGGACACAGCGAGAAGCCGGGTGGCATTACCCGCTGGCTCACGACGGTCGATCACAAGGATATCGGCATTCTCTACGGCGCGTACGCGCTCGTCGCGTTCTCCGTCGGCGGGATTATGGTCATCCTAATGCGGACGGAACTGCTGTGGGCCGGCGAAGACATCATCTCTGCCTCGATGTACAACTCCTTGCTGACGAGCCACGGGATCACGATGTTGTTCCTCTTTGGTACGCCGGTCATCGCGGCGTTCGGGAACTACTTCGTCCCGCTTTTGATCGGAGCCGACGATATGGCGTTCCCACGGATCAACGCCATCGCCTTCTGGCTGTTACCTCCCGGGGCGCTGCTGATCTGGGGCGGCTTTTTCATTCCGGGGATTGAGGCCGCACAGACGTCCTGGACGATGTACACGCCACTGTCGGCCGAGCAGCCGATGGTCGGCGCGGACTTGATGATTCTGGGATTGCACCTCACCGGTGTCTCGGCGACGATGGGCGCGATCAACTTCATCGCGACCATCTTCACCGAGCGCGACGAGGAAGTCACCTGGGCGAACCTCGATATCTTCTCCTGGACGATGCTCACCCAGTCCGGGCTGATCCTCTTTGCATTCCCACTGCTGGGCAGCGCACTCGTGATGTTGCTGTTGGACCGTAACGTCGGGACGACTTTCTTTGCGACTGGTGGCGGCGGTCCGATCCTCTGGCAGCACCTGTTCTGGTTCTTTGGCCATCCCGAAGTGTACATCCTCGTGTTGCCACCGATGGGGTTGATCAGTTACATCATTCCGCGGTTTTCGGGCCGGAAACTGTTCGGGTTCAAGTTCGTCGTCTATTCGACGTTGGCCATCGGTGTACTCTCATTTGGTGTGTGGGCCCACCATATGTTCTCGACGGGCATTGACCCGCGTCTCCAGGTCTCGTTTATGGCAGTCTCTTTAGCGATCGCAATACCATCCGCAGTCAAGACGTTCAACTGGATTACGACGATGTGGAACGGCAAGGTCAGATTGACGACACCGATGCTGTTCTCGATCGGCTTCGTCGCGAACTTCATCATCGGCGGTGTCACCGGGGTGTTCCTGGCGACGATCCCCGTCGACTACCTGCTGCACGACACGTACTACGTCGTCGGGCACTTCCATTACGTGATTATGGGTGCGATCGCGTTCGCAGTCTTCGCCGGGATCTACTACTGGTTCCCGATCTACACCGGCAAGATGTACCAGAAAACGCTGGGTAAGTGGCACTTCGGGCTGACGATGATCGGGACGAACGTAACCTTCTTTGGGATGCTTATCCTCGGGTACCTCGGGATGCCGCGCCGGTATGCGACGTACAATCTGGTTTCGGTGGGACCGATCGACCTCTTTACCATCCTCCATCAGTCGGCTACCATCGGCGCGTTCATCCTGCTTGCCGGCCAGCTCATCTTCGTCTGGAACGTCGTCTCCTCGTGGCTGTACGGACAACGTATCACCGACGGTGATCCGTGGGATCTGAAAGAGGACGGCCTCTACAGCAGGGAGTTCCGCTGGAACGAGCGTCGGATGGACAACGATATTGTGGTCGCGGACGGTGGCGAATCCGAGGACAGCCCCGAACGAACGTAGCGGGCCGCTGTGCCGCTGTGGACGTGGTTTTTTCCGGCCGACAGCTGTAGACCGGGCTATGGCCGACCAACCGGGAGACACGATGCGCGAGCGGGCCGACGAGAACTCGTGGCTGCTGTGGACGCTGCTGGACGCCGACCGCTGGCTCGTCACCGCTCTCCTGTCAGCGGCCCTGTTCTGTTCGATTACCATCGTCGGATCGCTCGTTTCCGGACCGGGGTTCCAGGCCGGGGACCCGATCGAGACGCTCTATCAGGCCCTAATCACGTCGACGGTGACGGGCGTGACGCTCGTGCTGACGCTGAGCCAGTTGGTGCTCTCGCAGGAACTCGGATCCGCCGGCGACCAGCACGAGCGGATGCAGGGCGCGCTCTCGTTTCGTCGTGAAGTGGCCGACGCGGTCGGTACCGCGGTCAGCCCGGCCGAGCCGTCGGCGTTTCTCCGTGTGCTCGTGACGGCGACGCGCGATCGTGCCGAGGCGATCGACGATGCAGCCGCCAACCTCGAACCGGATGCCCGCGACCGTATCACGTCATATCTCGACGCCGTGATCGAGAACGCCGACGGTGTGATCGAGCAACTCGACGGCGCCACCTTCGGCGAATTCGACGTCGTCCGCGCGGCACTGAACTACAACTACTCCTGGAAGCTCTACGAAGGGCGCTCGATCCACGAGACGGACGACATCGACCTCCCTGAGGCTGCCGTGACGGAACTAGAATCGTTGCTGGGCCTGCTGGAACTGTTTGGCCCGGCCCGTGAGCATTTTAAAACGCTGTACTTCCAGTGGGAACTGTCGAACCTCTCTCGAACGTTGCTGTACACTGCGGTCCCGGCGCTGGCGGTCGCCGTCTCGTCGTTGCTGTTTCTCGATCCGTCGGCGATCGACGGCACGACTGCCGGCATCGATCATGCGCTCGTTCTCGTCGCCGCGACGACGACGGTCTCGCTGGTGCCGTTCACGATCCTGCTGGCGTACGTACTCCGGATCGTGACGGTCACGAAACGAACGCTTTCGATCGGACCGTTCATCCTCCGGGAGACAGACCGGTCCGCGGACGTCTCCGAACGGACTTAGCCGATCACGAGCGCGAATCCAGCCGCGAACATCATAATCGCGACTGCCGCCAGCACGAGTAATAGTAACTCTTTCTCTGACATTGCCCGATGTTATCGCCGGAAGTGAAAAGCCTAATCGCTCCCGGCACCAATCGGGGGTTGTGCCACGACGCTTCTCCGGGCGGCGCGTGATATACGCCATCTACGCCGTGATCGTCTCGATCGCCGCGCTCTTGGGGTTCATCCTCGGCGCCATCAACCCAGAGGGGATGGACCCGACGTTGTTTTTCGTCATCGACCTCCCGGCGACACCGGTCGGAATGGTGATTTTCGGCGTCTCGACGATCGGGGTGGGGCTGGGCGCGTTACTGTTGCTCGTTGCCCACATCGCGGACCGATACGACGACAATGCTATAGTAGAAACTGGCCGACAGTGATCAGGCGGGTTTGTCGTCGTCTTCGCCCATCCGTTGGGTCGTCTCGACCAGTGGGTGACGAGCGTAATCGACGATCGTGATGTCGCTGACCGACTGCAAGTCTTCCTCTTCGGCGGTTTTGGCCATCTCGAGGTCGACGCGCTTGTTGACGCTGATAACGTACGCCTCCATCTCCTCAATGCCGAGCTCGTTGGCCGCAGTCGTCCGATGGTGACCATCGACGAGTAACAGCTCACCGTCGTTGTCGACGACGACCAGCGGCTCCGCGAGGCCACGTTCGAGTTCGTAACTGCGCCCTTCGAGTTCGTCGGCGTAGACGCGGGTCTGTGTCGGCCGCAGTTCCGACAACAAGACCTCTTGGCGGTCTCGGTTGGTCTCGACCCCGTGTACCTCTTCGATCGTCTCTTGGAGTTCCTCGACCTTGTCAGGTGTGGCCCGCTCGATCTGGCTCCGGATTACGTCCGTGTTCGCGATGATTCCGACTAGATCACCGCTGTCGTCGACGACGGGCAACCGCTGGATGCCCGACCGCAGGATGACGCGGGCGGCATCGTCGAGATTCATATCCGGGTGAGCGACCAGCAAATCCGTACTCATAACCTCCCGGATCGGCGTCTCATCGCTGGCTAATAGAAGATCACTCGCGCTGACGAACCCTTCGACGTGACTGTCGTCAGTGACCGGAAGTCCACTGTGGTCGTCGCTGTCCGCGATCCGACGGGCGACGTCTCCGACTGTTGACGTCGGCGTGACCGTCGAGACCTCGCGCGTCATATACTCCTCGACTGTCAGCGACTCATCGGAACTGTCCATCAACGGCAATGACGGCGCCGTGACTGAAAAACCCCACGTCAGACGATCCACCATCCGACGACACAGGTGAGCCCCGAATATGGAGCTGCTGATATATCAGTCGTCGACTGATTCGCCCTCAGGCGGGAACACGAGTACGTCGCGGTCGCTCGGTTCGTCGTCTTCGATCCGGTACTGATCGCCAGACTCGGCTCGGATCGGCTGGTTCCAGCGCGCCTCAACGACGTTCAGAAACCGGTTCGTGATGACTTCGTCGACGATTTCGACGAGTGGGTGATCATCAGTTGCGGCACCACCATACTCGAAACTCCCGACCTCGATCTGTGCACCGGCCATATCGGCGTGGCCGCCCGCGCTCCCGATCGGCCCGAACGCGTCCCGGAGCGCCTCGCCAATATCGAGATCAGCACCCCTCGTCCGCGCAGAAACGTAGATCGTCCCCGCGTCGATTCCGTAGACGACCGTCGTCGTCACGTCTTCGATGTTCAGCAAGCGATCGGCCGCCTGAGCCAGCGCGTCCCGACTCCCCAATCCGTCGACACCGGAGATCACGACCGGGCCGTGTCGGACGCGGTTGCGAATCGATCGTCCGATCGTCTCTAGGGTCTCAGGGGACATACTCGGGTTCTCGATCCGCTGGAGGGTTCCGAGGTTTGCGGCCGGAAGTAAAGCGGCAGCCGCCTCGAAATCGGTCTCACAGACCTCCCGCCGGAACTCGTCGGTATCGACCCGGATGCCGAACAGCAGTGCCGTCGCCACAGTCTCGTCGATCCGCAGTGCCGACTGTTGGAGATATTCGACCAACAACGTGCTCGTCGCTCCGACCTCGCTCCGTAGATCCACATATGGTGCCTCGACAGGTTCCCTCGGGGGGTGGTGATCGATGACGATATCGACCTGTGTATTCGGCGGCAACTGATCGTTGACGCCCGGCCGAGAATGATCGACCAGTGCGAACCCGCCAAACGCCGAGAGGTCCGCCTCCGTATCCAGATTCGTCAGTTCGATCTCAAGCAGGTTGACGAACGCGCGGTTCTCCTGGTGGGTGATCGAGCCAAAATAACACAGTTCCGTAGTGAGTCCGGCCATATCCGCGAGTTTGGCGAGTGCGATCGCACTCGCGATCGCGTCCGGGTCCGGGTTGTCGTGCATAACGATTGCGAGCGGGGCCTCGACGTCTGCGAGCACGCGCCGCAGGGCACGAAACCGACTCCCGGCCTCAGTTAGTCGATCCGTTATCGCAGTTGCTGTCGCCGACGGTCGCTTGATGACGCGGTCGGCGTATCGATCGATCGCGGTCTGCGCGTTCGGATCGTCCTCGGCGAGATAGGCGACATTCAGTGCGTCGGGAAGGGCATCTCCGCTCGCGCGCAAGATCGCAGCCGTTTTTTCGGGCTCGTCCGCCACGGCGAGGACGCTCTCGATATCGGACTCGATCGCTTCGAATTCGGCTGTCGCTGTCGGATCGCCGTGTGTGACGGTCGCGGCAGGGACGTTCTCGGAAACGGTGTCGAGCAGTCGCTCGTCGTCTGTCATAACGACGAGCGGCCGGCTGCTGTCGCCGAGTCGCTCGGCCAGATCGTATGCGAGTGTCCCGGATCCCGCCACCAGCCGCGCACGCATAACCCAGACGTGTGACCTACAGCGTCAAAAGAGCGTCGTTGCCGGCCTCGCGCGCCCGTGGTTCACTTGAGCCGTTCCTGGAGGAACGATGGGTGTGCGGCCGTCACGCCGTCGATACGCAAGATCGACTCTTCGATGATATCTCCGAGTTGCTGGCCGTCTCGGCCGCGGACTTCGGCCATCAGCATATGATCGCCACTGGACGTATACAGTGCATCGACGGCTTCGACGTCTCGAAGCTCGCGGGTGGCCTCGACGTACTGTTCGCTCTCGACGTCGATACCGACCATCGCGATCGACTGGCTCGAGAGCTTCTTCGGGTCGACCTCGGCCGAGTAGCCGACGATCACCCCGTCGTCTTCGAGTTTGTCGATGTACTTTCTGACCGTGGGTTTCGAGACATTTGCCCGTTCGGCGATCTCCGCGTAGGAGGCCTGGGCGTCTTCTTCAAGGACGGCGAGGATACGATCCGCCGTAGATTCCGCGCTCATAGACGTTTCTTTCCGGTGCTCGAAAAAATACCTTGCGAACGGGGAAACGGGGTTCGTCTCGTCGAACCCTTACTTGTGCTTCTCGAGAAGCTGGTAGGACCGATCCCACTCGGCGTCCTCGTCGAAGTATCGCTCGGCCAGCGGTTGCTCGGGCATCTCGCCGATGGCCTGCTTCTCTTCGGTGTAGGAGGGACGCTCGTCGTCGACGTAGAAGCGACCAGTGAGAATCTCACCCTCGTAGAGCTTGGATTCGGCGTCGTACATCGCTTCGGCAGCCTCAGCACGGTCGTTGATGTCGTGGCCGTACTCGTCGGATTCCTGGATGTCCGTGTAGGGGACGTACTGCTTGGCGTCCTTGTTCCAGGTCGGACACTGGGTCAGGAAGTCGACGTGTGCGAACCC
>ENA-ORCS01000369-ORCS01000369.1-marine-metagenome-genome-assembly--contig:-NODE-369-length-35496-cov-4.355487_pt1 | contig 35496 bp, 39 predicted proteins | sample MGYA00237781_ERZ508513 | MGnify/ENA primary metagenome ERZ508513 (study PRJEB26184, sample SAMN06268793) | marine metagenome | isolation source: Eden Landing Ponds, San Francisco, CA, USA | place...
CGACCGCGGTCGTTGCTTCTGCGATTTCACGGACGACAGCGACACTTCCTCAGCTAGCAGGTTCAAAAAGCTCGACGACCAGCTGACCCTGCCAGGGCGGAATCGCAGCCAGCTAAGGGTTGCGATGAGTGACCGAGACCGAATCGGGCCCCCTCCCCGCTCCACGCTTTCACTTGCCGTCTGACTCCGCCGACCGAGTCCGCCGCTACGTGTCACCAATCGGGCCACTAAGTCCATTTGGCTGCGCTACGTCAGAGACGCCATGGCTAGACGGCGCGCACTCGGCGTCCTCGCGGTGGCAGTCCTCGTCCTCGCGGCCGGGTGTAGCGGCGCCGTCAGCGACGCGCCGGCGGCCCGCCACGCCGTCGAGTGTGCCCTCCTCGACGCCGCGGGGCGTCGGGGCGGCCGGTCACTCGCAGACCTGCTCGCCGACGATCCGGCGTCGACGGTCCCGGTGAACGCGACGCTTGGCGACGCCGACGCCACGACGACGGCTCAGGCCGCTGCCGACGCCGTCGCCGACGGGTTCGGGTGTCTCAAGGTGAAAGTCGGCGCCCGGTCGCTGGAACGCGACGTTGCCCGCCTGCGTGCGGTCCGGGACGCCGTGGGTGAGGACGTGTCGATCCGGGCGGACGCGAACGGTGCGTGGGACCGTGAGACGGCCGCCGACGCGGTCGCGGCGTTCGCGTCGCTGGATCTCGCCTACCTCGAACAGCCGCTCCCGGCGGAGGACCTGTCGGGCCACGCTGCCCTCCGGGGCCGCGGCGTCGACGTCGCGCTCGACGAGACGCTGGCGACGGTGCCAGCCGCGGTGGCTCTCGACGCCGACGCGGCCGACGTCTTGATCCTGAAGCCGATGGCCCTCGGTGGCCCCGCCCGGGCGTTTCGGGCGGCGACCGCGGCGCGGCGAGCGGGCGTCGACCCCGTGGTGACGACGACGGTCGACGCCGCGCCCGCCCGGACGGCCGCGGTCCACGTCGCCGCCGCGATTCCCAGCGTCCGGCCCTGTGGGTTGGCGACCGGCGCCGCCCTCGCCGCGGATCTCGCGCCCGATCCCGCGCCGGTCGCGGACGGCGTGGTCACCGTTCCCGAGGGGCCGGGCGTCGCTGGCACAGCCTTCGACGACCTAGTGTGACCGCCGAAGCTATACGAACCCGGACCGAACGAAGGCTATGTCGACCGGCCGCCTGCTGTACGCCCTCGGACTGTTCGCCGTCCTCGTCTTCTCGCTCGGCATCGCCGTCGTCTGGGCGCTCTCCTACGGCCCGCTGTGATCGGCGGTGTCGTCGTCCACCTCGGCGTCCGCCCCGTGGGAGACGCCCTCGCGACGGTCGGCTTGGAGCCGCCGAATCGCCGCCGCGGCGTTGCTCGCGTCGTACCCGAAGTAGACGGCCTCGGCGTACGCCTCGGCCACCTCCGTCGCCCCGACGAGGGCGTCGACGTCGACGTCGACGGCGTACAGTTCGATGGCCAGCGACGTATCGAGCCCCGCGAGCCGGCTCTCGAAGCCCTTGGCGATGGTCTCTAGCCAGTAGGTCGTGCCGTACGCGGTGTCGTAGAGGGGAACGACGAAGCGATCGACCATCGGCGCGAGCGCCTCGATATCGACGCCGCTTCGGGCGCGCAGATGGCCCAGATAGGGGTCCGGGTAACACGTCACCGAGAGCTCGCCGGGCACCCGGTCGCGGACCGCGGCGACGAAGTCGGTGACGACCGACGCCCGCCAGTCCTCGCGCTCGTCGAACTCGCTCGCGGCGAAGCGACGGTCGCACCGCTCGCAGCGACAGTAGCCGTCGCGTGGGAACCCGATGTCGTCGAGACGGAGATCCGGCCCGGCCGCGACGCAGTCGTCGACGATTTCGAGCAACCCCTCGCGGTAGTCCGCGTGGGTGGGACAGACGTACGACCAGTCGAAGTAGGGTTGCTCCCGTGTCGCTGGACGGCCGTCGGCGTCGACGGCCGCGAGCGACGGGTCGTCGCCGACGGCGGCGTTGTCGCCGAACGCCGAGAGCATGTTGACACCGGTCGGCTGTGGCGCGGCCGCCCGGCCGGTGACGTCTTTCACCTCGTAGTAGCCCGCATCGAAGACCGACCACTCCAGTTCCTCGGCGTTCCGCGTGACGACGCCGTACATACCCGCCGGTAGCGGACGGTTGCGGGTAAGTAGTTCGCTCGGGAGAACGGAGTTACTCCTCGACGTCGACCTCGACTGGTTCCTTATCGCCCGAGAGGAGGACGTAGCCGATTGCGATCAGTGCCAGAACTAGGATGAACTTCGTCTTTCCGGACATACGACATCCTTGGACCACCGGTCACAAAGCGGTTTCGCCCGATCCGCGGGTGTCGATGTGTTCGGCGACGTCGCCCTCGCGGACCATCGTGCCACAGTACGAACACCGCACGCCGTCGTCCAGCACCGCGAACTCCGTCCGCACGGGTTCGTCGGCGTTCGTGATGCAGTTGTGATTAGGGCAGACGAGGATTCCGGTGACCGAATCGGTCTGTTCGACGCGGTTTTTCTCGATCACGTCGAACTCGCGGATGATGTTGATCGTCGCCTCGGGTGCGATCAGTGAGAGGACGTCCACCTCCGACTGACTGAGTTCGCGGCCCTCGACCTTGACGACGTCCTTGAGGCCGAGTTTGTCGCTGGGGACGTTCATCCCGACGCTGACGCTCTCGCCGCCGCTGCCGTCGATGCCGAGGATGGCGAGGACGTTCAGCGCTTGGCCGGCGGTGACGTGGTCGATGACGGTGCCGTCGCGGATCTTGCTGACGCGGAGTTCCTTGTCGGTGTCGCTCATGCTTCGCCTCCAAGCAGCCCGTCGAGCAGGGCCATCCGAACGGGGACGCCGTTGTGGGCTTGGTCGAAGTACTTCGCGCGTGCCGTCTCGTCGACCTCGGGGGCGATTTCGTCGACGCGCGGCAGCGGATGCATCACGCTCAGATCGTCCGGGGCGCTGGCTAGCACCTCGTTGTCGATGCGGTACTCGCCGGCGACTTCGCGGTATTCCCGCTCCTCGGGGAAGCGCTCGCGCTGGATCCGGGTGACGTAGAGTACGTCCAACTCCGGGAGCACCTCGTCGAGGTCGGTGTGTTCGCGGACCTGTGCGCCCGCCTCGTGGAGGTCGTACCGGACGTTTCGCGGCAGGCGCAGGCTCTCCGGGCTGATGAAGTGTTGGCGGACGTCGAACTCGGTGAGCGCGTGCGCGAGTGAGTGGACCGTCCGCCCGTACTTCAGGTCGCCCATGATCCCCACCGTGATGTCGTCGAGTCCCGCGTTCTCCCGGATCGTGTAGAGATCGAGGAGCGTCTGGCTCGGGTGCTGGCCGGCGCCGTCGCCGGCGTTCACCAGAGGGACGTCGACGAACTCCGAGGCGAGTTTCGCCGAGCCCTCGCTCGGATGCCTGAGGACGAGGGCGTCGGCGTACCCCTCGATCACCCGCACGGTGTCCGCGAGGCTCTCACCTTTCTTCACCGACGACGACTCCACCGCACCCATGTCGACCGTGTCGCCGCCGAGGCGCTTCATCGCCGTCTCGAAGCTCATCTTCGTTCGCGTGCTCGGTTCGAAGAAACACAGCGCGAGCACGCGCCCGGCGTGTCGGCCGTGCACGATCCCGGGGTCGGTGTCGATGGCCGCCGCGTGATCGAGCACCGCCTCGATGTCGTCCCGGGAGAGGTGGGCCGCGCTGATGAGGTGGTCCCGTAGCATTACGTGTGTGAGCCACCTGCGGCGTCTTGAATCCCTCGGCATTCCGACTCCGCCCGATGGTGGCGCGGGGCGACGCGGCCACCTGCCGACTACGGCGGCTCCGTCGCCTCGACGGCCTCGGCTAGGCGGTCGAGGAACCCCGGATCGCAGGGTTCCTCGGTGTGATCGACGTTCCAGAGACCCGACTCCCGGATGTGTTCGCTCGGACTCTCTCGCCCGAGCCACCGCTCTACCCGCGGATCTATCGACGCCCGACGGTAGTTGCTCACGAGCGCGATGGTGTTTCGTTCGAGCAACGCCCGGTCGCTATCGGGGCCGGGTTCGTCGTCGACGGCCACCCAGAGAAACGGGAGATCACGAACGTAGTCGCTGACGCGACGCTCCAGTTCGAGTTCCGCGAGACGGCGCTCGCGGCCGGCACTGCTTCCGTGCCCCCACTCCGGATAGTCGTCGTGGAGGTCGTGGCGCTCGATGAGTGCCTCGCCGACGCGTTCCCGAAAGACCGAGCCTCGGTGGTTGCCCCCGCCCTCGTACGTGCCACGGAAGGCTCCCCGGTGGGTTCGGAGGCGGTCCCACAGGGTGGTGGCGCTCCCCCGCGAGACGGCGTGGGTCCCTACCCGTGTGAGCCGACGCCCGTCGCCATCTGTCCGGTGTTCGTCGGCGGCGAAGACGAAGTAGACACCGCGATCCGGCCAGTCCATGTAGCCGTCGCAGTCTCCGAGCCGTCTCATCCCGCCGACCCGCCGTTCGAGGTCGTCGAGCAGCGAATACAGCCGGTCGAGTCGCGCGCGTCGATCCCCCCGAGCCGTCACGGGACCCACCCCGCGCTGACACCACCCCCACGCCACACCCGGTGTGTGTCGGTGACGGTCCGGCGCTCGATTCCTCTCCGGTCGGTGTCGGCAGACGAATCGCGTCGCACCGTACCGACATCCGTGAGCGAGCCTATGAATCCGTCGCCGATCCGGGCCACCGCACCGGGCGTGGCGGTTCACTGTTCGTCCTCACCTCGTTCGCACAGAACAGCGGGCGTGGCGGGATTCGAACCGGACCGAGACTCGCTCCGCTCGTCTCGCAGGGTTCGAACTCCGGGAACCGTTTTCGGCCTCGCTTCGTTCGACCAGAAAACGGGCGTGGCGGGATTCGAACCCGCGATCGAGAGGTTAGGAACCTCTCGCCCTATCCGCTAGGCCACACGCCCCGACGGGGGTAGACGGGACGCGAACAAAAAGGTCGGTATCCTGTCCCGGCTGCGGGCTTTTGACGCTTACACCACACCTTATTCATGTTGCGCTACCTAACTATCAGGTATGGGTAACAGAGTAACCGACACCGAACGGCGTCGGCTCCTCGCGCTGGTCGGCAGTGGACTCGCAACGGGACTGGCCGGCTGTTCCGGTGGCGGGGGCGGCGGCGAGGACACGGCAACTGCGACGGCCACCGAGACGGCGACGGCCACGGACACGGCGACGCCCACCTCGGGCGGCGACGACACCGTCCCCTCGGAGTACGAGACGGCCACCGCCATCGGCGGTTCCCAGCGGAGCCCCGACTCGCTCTCCTCGAAGTCGGCAGTGAACTACCAGTCCAACCCGAAGGACGGTCAACAGTGTTCGAGCTGTCAGTTCTACATCGAGGACAAGAACGGCGACGGCATGGGGGCGTGTACCCTCGTCGCCGGAAACATCGACCCCGAGGGGTACTGCGTCAGCTACGCCGCGTACGAGGGCTAGCTACCGCGGCTTAGACGGGTGTACCAGACGACGTATAACCCACCCTCGACTACGGTTCGTCGATGAAACGGGGGGAGACGCGGACGTGGCAGTTGGCGGCGGCGCTCTGTTTGGCGCTCGTCCTCTCTGTGTCGTTCTGGGCCTTCGCCGTCGACCTCGGATCGGCACGCCCCGACCCGGTGGCGTACGACGACACGGTGAAACTCGGCGTCACGGCCGAAACGGAGCAGGCGGCCGAACACCGCGGGGCGTCGATCCCTCGCGTCGAGGTGTTCTACTCACAGTATCACTACGTCGTCGGCTACGCCGGAATCGCCCAAGCAGTGGCGGCACTCGATAGCCCGGGGCGGGAGCGGCAGTTCGGCTACCCCCTCGCGGTGTACGCGTCGGACTACGCAGGCCGCTCGCCGCGCTGTGCGGCCGACGGCACCCTCGTCACGACGACGAACCCGGACTGGGTGCCGGCGACCGCGGCGCGGTTCGTCGTCGGCAGCGACGCACACGTCGGCGGCGATCCGGTCGTCGTGCCGTTCTCCTCGGCGACGGCCGCGGCCACCTTCGCCGACGACTGTGGCGGACGGGTCGTCGACTGGGACGGACTACGACGAGAGCCGCCGCCGGTGACCCGCGCCGCGGGCGTTCGCTCGCAGATCGACGACCGCCACGCCACCGCGGATCGGCGCGTCGCGGCCGTCCGGCCGTTGCTGGACCGCGAGGTGTCGGTCGTCGTCGGCCGGGACGCGCCGACGATCCAAGCTGCGGTCGAGGCGGCCCCGCCGAACACCACGGTAGTCGTCCCGCCGGGGCGGTACGCGGAACGGGTCGTCGTAACCCGGTCGCTCACCCTCCGCGGTGCGGGGGCGCGGACGACCCTCGACGGCGGTGGTCAGGGGAGCGTAATCGACGTCAGGGCGGACGACGTGGCGGTGACTGGGCTCACGATCCGGGGGGTCGGTAACGCGACCCGAGCCACCGACGGAAGCGTGGCCGACGGCGACTGGGACGCCCAAGTCCAGCGGGGCTACGGCGGCGGCGACGCGGGCGTGGTCGCGACGAACGTCTCGCGGACGTACGTCCACAACGTGACGGTCCACACGCCGGCCAACGGCGTCTTGCTCCGGAGCGTCCCGGGTGCTGTCGTCGACGGCCTCCGCGTGAACGGCTCCGCGGCGTGGCTCGATGGATTCATGGGCGTCGTCGCGATGAACGAGGCCGTCGTCGTCCAGCGCTCGCGGACCGAGGGGGGTCGCGACGGCGTCTACCTCCACCGCGCCGCGGGGACCGTCGTTCGGAACAACACGTTCCGCGGCGGGCGGTTCGGCGTCCACCTGATGTACACCTCGGATACTCTCGTCGCCGACAACGTGGCGCGCGATCAGGCGTCGAGCGGCGTGGTGGTCATGACGCGGCCGTCCGGGAACGCCGTCGTGGGCAACGACGTGCGCGGCGCCGGCGGCGGAATCTTCGTCGGCGGGGCGGACAGCTACGTCGCACGCAACGTGGTGGCGAACGTCGACCGGGGACTCGTCGCCTACGCGACGGGGACGACCTTCGCGCACAACGTCGTCTACGGCAACGACGTGGGGTTCGCGTCCTCGACGGTCGTGCCGTCGAACCGCGTGGTCGAAAACGACTTCGTGGCGAACGACCGCCACGCGACCGCCGGCCCGGGGCCGCTCCGAATCTTCACCCACCGCGGCCGCGGCAACTACTGGGAGGGGGCCTACGACATGGACGGCGGCACGACGCTCGACCGGTCGTACTCGCCGACCGATCCGCTGGACCGTCGGCTCCACCGGACCGACGCGGCGGTGACGCTGAGCGCGGCGCCGACCGTCCGGGGCGTTCGCACGCTCCGTGGCACGACGCCTGGCTTCCGACAGGGCAGCATCGTCGACACGGCGCCGCTGGCCCGTCCGGCGAACCCGGAGACCCTCGCGCGTGTTCGCAACGAGACGAGCAGCGGCGACTCGACGGGGGGAGCGGCGTGACTGACGCCCCGTCGCTCCAAGCGACCGCCGTGACCCGAACCTTCGGCGACGTGACCGCACTCTCCGAGGTGTCAGTGTCGGTTCCGGCGGGCGAGGTGGTCGCGCTGATCGGGCCGAACGGGTCTGGGAAGACGACGCTCCTCCGGGTGCTCGCGGGGGTATTGGAGCCGACGGCAGGGTCGGTCGACTACGCGGGGCCACCGGCGGACAGAACCATCGGCTATCTCCCTCAGGAGCCGACCTTCCGCCCCGGATTCACGGCCTTGGAGACGGCGGGATTCTACGCGCGCCTCGTCGACGACGATCCGGCGGCCCTGCTCGACCGGGTCGGCCTCGACGCGGTCGCAGACCGGCGGGTCGACGCCCTGTCCGGGGGGATGACCCGACTGCTCGGTATCGCACAGTCGCTCGCCGGTGACCCGCCCGTGCTCGCACTCGACGAACCCGGAAGCGGCCTCGATCCGGGGATGAGCGAACTCGTGTTCGACCTCGTTGCGGATCTCGCCGCACCGGGACACGCCGTCGTCGTCTCCTCGCACGACCTTCTCGCGGTCGAGCGAATCGCCGACCGGATCGTCGTCCTCGACCGTGGGACGGTCGTCGCGCGCGGATCGCCAGCGGAGCTACGAGAGCGGACCGGCGGGCCACTCCACGAGACGTTCCGGTCGCTGGTCGGAGACGAGGCGTTCGGGGCGGTTCGCACGCGGGAGGGCGAACGGGAATGACCCGCCGTGACGCGTTCTGGGCGGTGTTCGCCCGCGAGGTGCGTGCGGCATCCCGAAGCTGGACGTACGGCCTCCTCGCGCTGGCCGTGACCGCCGTCGTGTTCGGTGCTGCGCGTGCGGGATCGGGACCCTCGGCCGGCTACGTCCCGACGGTCGTCGACGTGTTGCTGGTCGTCGAGGTGCTGGTGCCCGCCGTCGCCGTCGCCGTCGGCTACCGGGCCGTCGTCGACGACGCCGAACGGGGGCGACTGGAGGTGTTCGACACCTATCCGCTCCCGGCGTCGGCGTACATCGGCGGCGTCTACGCCGGCCGGGCGGTCGCTCTGCTCGGCGTTCTCTTGGTGCCGCTCGCGGCCCTCGGCGTCCACGTCGCGACGACCGCCGGGCCGGAGACGGCGGTCTTCGCCACACATCGTGGGGTCGACTCGCCGCTCCTGTTCGTCCGCTTTCTAGCGCTCACCGCGGTGTTCGCGCTCGTGGCGCTCGCGTTCGCCGTTGCCCTGTCGGCGGTCGCGGGGTCGCGACGCCGCGCCATCCTCCTCGCGCTCGTCGGCCTCCTGATCGTGGTCGCGGGGGCCGATATCGGCGTCTTCGGGGCGATGACGGGCGGCATCGGCGTGGACCTCGATACGCTCCTCGCGCTCTCGCCGTCGAGCGCCTATCGAGGACTGGTCTTCGAGACGGTACTCTACGTGGCGTTCACGGGTCGCTCGGCGTTCGTCTCGGTGCCCGCCGCCGCCGCGAGCCTCGCCGCTTGGGGTCTCGGGTCGCTGCTCGCGGCGACTCTCGCCGTCGCGCGGTGACCGGTGGTCGCCGACCGGCAGGCCACCAGCCGCGACGGCCGCCGTGGCATCTCGCGCCGTATCAGTCCTCCGTCACCCGACGCCCGTGCCGGTTCGACGGGGCTTTTCGGCGTGCGCCCCCGACCCGACGGCGATGGCATTCGACTCACAGCCGCTCGACGGACAAGTTGCAATCGTCACCGGCGCGTCCTCCGGTATCGGGGCCGCGACGGCCGAGGCGCTCGCCGAAGCGGGGGCGAGCGTCGCCGTTGCCGCCCGCCGAGAGGAGCGACTCACGGCGGTGGCCGAGCGCATCGAAGCCGACGGCGGCGAGGCGCTCGTCGTCCCGACGGACGTCACCGAGGAGTCCGACGTCGAGCACCTGATCGAGACGACGGCCGCGGAACTCGGCGGACTCGACGTTCTCGTGAACAACGCGGGCGTCATGCTCCTCGAAGCAGTCGCGGACGCCGACACCGACGACTGGCGGCAGATGGTCGAGGTCAACCTCCTCGGCCCGATGACGGCCATGCAGACTGCCCTGCCGATCATGCAGGAGTCGGGCGGCGGCCACATCGTGAACGTCTCGTCGGTGGCGGGGCGGCAGGCAACCGCCACTGCGAGCGGCTACAACGCCACCAAGTTCGGAATCAACGGCTTCACCGAGGCGTTCAGACAGGAGGTCACGGACCACGGGATTCGGACGACGCTCATCGAACCGGGACTGGTCGACACCGAACTGCAGGAACACATTCCCGACGAGGAACTGCAGGCCGAAACCGAGGAGTGGGTCGCGTCGCTCGAAGCGCTCACGCCCGAGGATATCGCGCGGTCGATCCGCTTTGCGGTGGCACAGCCGGATCACGTGAGCGTCAACGAACTGATGATCCGCCCGACACAACAGGAGATGTAAGGCGGCGACGTTACGCGTCGACGCCGAGTTCCGAGAGAAGCGTCCGGGCGGCCGCCGAACTCGATGCCGGCCCGCGGGCGGTCACCAAGTCGCCGTCGACGGTGACCGACGTCTCGGCGTCGAGTTCGGCGTCCCACTCGACGCCCACCGCGCGCACTTCGTCTTCCACCCAGTACGGAAGCTTTCGCCCGTCGGGCATCAGGTCGTGGTCGTCGACGATACCCTCCTCCCACTCGTTCGGGAAGCCCGTGACCCGTCGGCCTGCGACGAGGAAGTCGCCGTCGGCGTCTCGGGTGAACGCTAGGATGCCGACGGCGTGACAGACGACCAGCGCCTTCGTGTCGCCATGCTCGACGGCCTCACGGAGCAGAGCGCGGGCGTGGCGGTCCTGATTGATGTCCCACGCGGTGCCGTGGCCGCCGGGGAAGACGACCGCGTCGTGGTCGGCGGCGTCGACCGCGGTCACGCTCTCGGGGTCGTTCAGGCGCGGATCTGTCTCGTGGATGTCGCGGACGCGCTCGGCCGTCTCTTCGCCGACGTTCGCCGGATCTACGGACCGCTCGTCGACGACCGGCGGCTCACCCGTGGGCGTGGCGACGGTGACGTCGACCCCGGCGTCGTCGAGCGTGGTCAGCGGCTCGATACACTCCTCTCCCCAGTATCCTTCTTCGCTGACGACAAACAGTGCGGATGACACAGAACCGCTAGGGCGGTGAGACGGAAAGGCGTTCGCGATCCGGTGGTGACCGCCGGAGAACGAGTCACTCCTCGGCCTCGACCCCGTGAAGGCCGGCGTCGACGAACCGCATGAAGCGGTCGACGAGCCGATCCGACAGTGAGGGTGTCACGGCCCGGAGAAACGCCACCGTCTCCTCGGGACGCGTGAGCACCACCTCGACCCGTCCCCGGTCGTCGTAGGAGCGCTCGACGATGCCGGCGTCTTCGAGCGTGTCGACGTGCCAAGAGACGGTGCTCCGCGCCAGATCGAGACGGTCGGCGAGCGTCGACGCCGACGTCGGCCCGTCCTCGAGCAGATGTGTGATGAGTTCGCGCGCGGTCTCGCGGCGATAGAGCGAGAGGACGCGTCGTTCCCAAGCGTCGTACTCCGGGTCGAAGTAGTGGGTGCGGCCGCTGATGCGCTCGGCGACCACCTCGTCGTTCCGGCCGAGACGGCGGAGGTGATACTGAGCCTGCCCGGTGGCGATGTTCAGCTCCCGGACGAGCTCGTTGAAGTGAACTCCGGGGTTGTCACGAACGTGGTCGCGAACCCGTCGGCGAACGTCGGTCATAGCCGTAGTATTGTTCCGTAAAGACAATTCTACTGGGCCGATTCCCACTCGCTGGGAACCGTCTCAGCCGCGGGCGACGAGTTCTCGGCTGATGTCGGTCGCGTCGATCACCTCGCCGCCATACTCCGCCGCGAACGACGACGCGTCGGCGTCGTCGCCGAACGGCACCAGCGCCGGCCCCATCGCACCCTCCACGTCCGTGCTGGCGACAACCCGCAGAGTCTCGGCGGCGCCGAAGGTGTCGGCATCCGGGTGTGCCGAGATGACGCGCCCACCGTCAGCCTGTCGCACGGTGTAGTCGACGGTGGTGTAGTCTGTGAGATACGTCACCTGAGGCGTCCACCCTCGATCCGTCGCCGCGAACTGGTATCTGTAGGTGCAGACCGTGCTACAGAACTGGGCGGGCGGGTCGTGTCCCTCTGGTTCGTGGTCGCGGTAGTACGTCTGGCCAACCGGTCCGGGTTGTCGGTCGATTACCATGCCACACTGATCGCAACTCCCCGCGCCGGCGAGGCTGGTGGGCTCCGGTTGGTCGTCCGTTCCGCCCCCCGAACAACCGGCGATGGCGGGTGCGAGTGCCGCCGCCGTGCCACCCAGCACCCGTCGCCGGGTGAGCGGCGTTCGCGTCTCTTGGTCCATAGCCAACCTTGACCGTCTGGTGTCTAAGCTCTCTTGGTGTACCCGTCGAAACGCTGCTCACGGCCCCGTGGCGCCGGTGACGAGGTAGGCGGCAGCGAGGATCAACACGGCGATGGCGAGGTCGGTCGTGTGCTCGACCAGATGATGACCGACCATGGGAACGCGCCCGAGGACCGTCCCGATGCCGACGGCCGACCGAACGACGAGGAGGCCGATGGCCACCGTCAGTAATGTGTACGGCCGCGAGCGTCGGCGTCGGGCTGCGATCAGCGCGACGCCAAACAGCGCGAGCGTCCCGAGCGTCGTGAGGACGAGCACGCCGAGCAACACCGCTGCCTCGCCCGCCCCCAGCCAGTTTCCGGTCGGAAGCACGGTTTCGACACCCTCACACGCCACGGACCAATAGGTTGTGGAGTCACGCGCAGACCACGCCGCGGCCGTCAAAAGATGCGCCGGCGCCGCATCACTCCTCGTCGGCCACGAACACGACGGTAGAGTCGGCGTTCAGCAACACGAGTTGAGAGACACTCCCCATCAGCGCCTTGCCGATCGGCGTCTGCTTCTGTGGGCCGAGAACGACGTAGCTAGCGTCGAGTGCCTCCGCCTCGTGGAGGATGCGCGGCGCGGGTTCGCCGAGTGCCCCCATGGCCCTGACGTTCTCGGGGTCGTCGAGCGTCAGCCGGATCGCGTTCTCCGCGATCTCCTCGGCTGTCGAGAGTTCCTCCGTCTCCGGTTGGGCGTTGAGGACCACGAGTTCCTCGCCGAACGCCTGCGCGAGCTCGTAGCCACGCTGTACCACTCGGCTTTCGTTCGCGTCGTCGACTGCAGCTAGGATCGACATGGCACTACTCTGTCCTATCGGGATTTAAATAAATGTTGGTGATGATTGTCAGACGAACGGGAAGATAACACACGCTATGCGTGTTCGCGCCGTAGCCCCGCGCCAAGGATAGTGCTGGGCGTTAGGAAACTCATCAGATGTGATATGAGACACCGGTCGTCACGGCGCCGACCCGACCGACACGACGGACGCGCTACCCGTCAGTCCCGCCACGTGTCTCGGTGACGACTCTCTCTGTCCGGCGTGGCCCGTCGGATTACACGAGTCGCCGACAGGTCTGGCGCGAACGGCCGCGTTCGTCTCTGGGCTGGTCCCGTCAGTTCACGTCGATCTGTGTCCCGCGCGAATCCGGTTCGGTCTTGGGCATCCGGACCGTCAGAACGCCGTTGTTGTAGGCGGCCGTGATATCGTTCTCGTTGACCGCGGACGGAAGGTCGATCGACCGGGACACCGACATCCGCCGGCGTTCCCGTCGGACGTACTCTCCGCGCTCCTCCTCGGTCTCCTCGTCGCGTTCGGCGTCGACCCGGAGCGTCCGGTCGACCACCCGGACGTCGATGTCCTCGGTCTCGAACCCCGGAAGATCACCAGTCAACACGAGTTCCTCGCCCGTGTCTTCGAGGTCGACGCGCATCTCGGCGCCGGTCGCCGGCAGGCCGGCGTCGAGGTCCGCCGGATCCCACGTCCGCGCCGCGCTCTCGAAGTTTTCCTGCATTCGGTCGAACAGTTCTTCGAGTTCGTCGAACGGGTTGCGTCGGCTCATGTGTGATATTGACGGTACGCTAACTAAAGATCTACACGGTCGTTACCGGGGGACGAGAACCGGCGCGTGACCGATCCCCGACGACCGACCGCTCACCCGCGAAAGAGTGCCAGCACCTCGTCGATCACGTCGGATTCGACGGCGACGACATAGCGGCTCCCGGCTTCGAGTTCCGTGTCCGCGCGGGCGATCCGCGTCCAGTCGCGGTCCGAGACGACTAGGCTCCCCCGCGGGAGGCTGATCTCGTCGAGGGTGTGGCCGACAACCGGCGCCCCGGGCGCTACTTCCACCTCCAACACGTCGAGGTCGTGGCGCTCGCCCGCCAAGGTCCGCACTGCGTCCCCGGAGAGGATATCCGCGGCCGTGGCGGCGCTCAACTCGTGAGGGAGCAGCGTCGCGTCCGCGATCTCGTCGTACTCGTCTTCGGTCCCCGTGTCGGTGCGGGCGAGCGTCCTGATGTCTGGGGCCATGCGCTTGGCCTCCAGACAGACCGCTAGGTTGGTCCCTGGTTCGTCGGTCAGGGCCGCCACGGCGTCCGCCCGCCCGAGGTCGGCCTGTTCGAGGATCGACGGCGCAGTCGCGTCGCCCTCGATCACCATCGCGACGTACTCTGCGGCGGCCTCGTCGGATCGGGTCCGTTCCTTCTCGATTAGTATGATCTCGTGATCGCGGCCGGCCAGCTCCTTAGCCGTCCTGAGCCCAACCCGCCCGCCGCCCGCGATGACGATGCGTTTGGTGTGTGTCATGGGTTCGACCTCCGGAACGTGGTTCGGCGGCGGCCCGCTCGCGTGTACGTGTCGGCGGGGTGGACGTTTCAACCGTCGTCCAGTTCCCAGCCCCCTGGAATCGACGCTCCGACACGCCCCATTCGTCTAAAACGACCGACAACAATTAGTAGCATCGACTGCGTCGGTTCGGGTATGTTGCTCAAGATTCTCTTGATCGGTTTCGGCCTTCTGGAGGCGTTCCGACCACGGCGTGTCGTCGATTTCTGGATGAACCTAGCGACTGACGGCGACGCGACGCCCCGTCGGTGGGTCTACACCGTCGCTAGGGTCGAAGGGGTACTCCTCGTACTGTGGGCGGTGCGTCGGGGGCGAGGGTCGGACTGACCACCCACGCGTTCGGCACTGTCCCCGTGACGCCGGCCGTTTCGAGGGCGAGTCATCCGACAAAACAGGTGGCCCCAGACACGGCCGAGAGAACGAGAGACCACGGTGTCGGCGGAACCCTTCTCGGGCAGTGGGAGGCCGTCTCGGGTGGGACACGTTCTCCGATGATCTGTGTATCAGCGACGCGTCGCTGCGCCAGCGGGGTCCCGGTTCGTGACGGTGAGGACGAACCCGTCCTCGTCGTCGACGTCGACGTCGACGCTCTCGACGCGACGTACGTACTCGCTCGCGTGTTTGCCATCGGGGCAGAGCCGGGTTCGTTCGTCGAGGAGGCCGACTTCGGTGAGCGTATCGAGTTTCCGGTACGTCGTCGAGAGCGGGAGATCACAGGCCTCGGAGAGTTCGCTGGCCGACAGCGACGCGTCGCTCGTCGCGTCGAGTACCGTCCGGCAGTCGGGGTCGTGGAGCGCATCGAGCAGCGCTTGGACTTCCTCCGCGTCGCGGACGGTCGATTTCTCGGGCGCTTCCTTCCGGCGAGCGGTGGTTGCGATTGCCATCGTCGATCACGTTCACGTATCGGCTATCCCTGCACCAGTTTTCACCCACGATATCGTGGTGCTTTATAAGCGAACCCTATCCTGTTGGTCTGCGTATTTATCCGTAAGCCGTTCGCAGAGGGGCACACTTAGGGGGCTCGGCCGCGAAGCACCGCTCTATGGGCTCCGGTATTCGGGCAGAACTGAAAGTCGACGCCGACGGCTCCTGTCCCGTCACGAACGCCGCCACGGAGGCTGGCGTTCCCACGTTCTCGGTTTCGAAGGGAGTCGGCCCCGAGGCGTCGAGTCGCGTCACCGAGGAGTTCATGCTCGAGGACGCGGACGACGGGACGACGCCCGACGCCGAGACGCCGGTCGAGTCGGTGTTTACCTACGGGTCGAAGACGGTGTATCGGTTCAGCCGTTCCCGCGGACGGGGCTGTCCCTGCGAACACGTCGAGGCGTTCGACTGCCCCGTCGTCGACGTCCACACCCGAGACGGCTGGCTCTATCTGGTCTTTCACGCCGCGGACATGAGCGAACTCCGGGGGGTCATCACGACGCTTCGGGAGGAGTATCCCGCCGTCGACATCCGTCGACTCCTCCGCTCTCGGGGCGATCCGTCCGATCACGACCTAGTGTTCGTCGACCGCGGACGTCTCACCGACCGACAGCGGGAGGTACTCGAACGCGCTCACGAGATGGGCTACTTCGAGCGCCCGAAGGGAGCGAACGCGGGCGAGGTGGCCGCGGCGCTCGATATCTCCCGCTCGACGTTCAGTGAACACTTGGGCGCCGCCCAGTCGAAGCTACTCGACGCAATTCTCGAGACGTGACACGTCAGTCGACCTCGATCCGGCGGCCGCTCAACTCCTCGGGATCGAGTTCGTAGAGGTCGATGCTCAGCTCTGCCTTGGGTTCGCCCCACATCTCGAACAGCGGCCGCTTGGCCGCCCCGTAGCGCTCGATGTGGTCGGCCGTGAGTTCCGATTTCGGGAGTCGTTCGAGCCGACCGTCCGCGATGACACTCCGGTAGGCCGTCTCCGTTTCCTCGTAGACGACGAACCGGACCAGCGGGGAGTCGGTGAGAAACCGACGCTTCTGGTTCCCGGGTGTCGATACCAGTCGCATACAGAACTGTCGCGTCCCGGCGTCGTACCCGTACGAGATCGGTACCGCGTAGGGTTCGTCCCCGCGGGCCAGCGAGAGGACGCCCGTCTCGTGGCGCCCTAGGAGGGCGTCGGTTTCGGCCCCCGTCATGACGGTCTGTTGCTCTACGGTCATCGGTGGCGTCTGTCGGACGAACGGTGGGTGACGATTTATACCTGTGCAACTCCGCCGACGCCGCTCAACACTCGGTGTCGCCGTTCGGTTCGGGGGTCGAGAAGGCACTCTGGGGGACGGGCGTGTCACAGACCACACAGCCGTGATTCAATAGTGCCTCCCGCATCGGGGCGTTCACGGCCATGGATTCGCCACAGGTCGGGCAGTGGAACGTCAACTGCGTTCCCCCGGTCATCGTTCGATCGATAGAACGGCCGGTGGTATATGATACCCCCACTATTCCAGTGCCGTGAGAACACCACCCGTCCGGGGTAAACGGGCCGCGGTCACGCCAGCGCGATGTCGAGATAGAGCATCACGATCACGCCCGCGAGCGTCCCGAGGGTCGCGATCCGTTCGTTCCCCCGCGTGTGGGTCTCGGGGACGATTTCGTCGCTGATGACGAACAGCATGGCGCCGGCAGCAAAGCCCATCGCGTACGGCAGTAGCGCCGATACCACGCCGACGGCGTACGCCCCGAGGACGGCCAACGGGATCTCGACCACGCCGGAGCGGACCCCCGCGAAGACGGCGTAGGTCCGTCGGTCGAGCCCTGCGTTGATCGCCGCGACCGAGACGGCCAACCCCTCGGGGACGTTCTGGATGCCGATAGCGAGCATCAGCGGGATGGCCGTCGCGAGGTCGCCGCTCCCGAATCCGACACCGACCGCGAGCCCCTCCGGCATGTTGTGGAGGGTGATCGCGAGGACGAACAGCACCACCCCGGCGAAGCGCTCGTCGTCGATGGGCAGTTCGTGGTCGGGACTCGCGGCATCGGCCCGCCGTTTCCCAGACACGAGATAGTGAGCGTGAGGAACCAACGCGTCCGACCGGTCGAGAAGGAGCGCCCCCAGAGCGACCCCCAGCAACACCGGGATCGGGTTGCCGTTCGAGTACACCTCGATGCCGGGGATGATGAGGCTCGTGAAACTGGCCGCGAGCATCACCCCGGCCGCGAAGCCGAGCGCGCCGTCGAGGCTCCGTTCCGAGGGATTTCGCCAGACGAGTACCAGCGACGCCCCGAACAGGTTGAACGCGGCGATGACGACGCCGCCGACGATCCCGTGGATCAGCGGATCGGTGCCGAACAGCCGCGTGAACGTCTCGATCACCATCGCCCTGTGCCGGTAGTCACACGCCAAGCTACTCTCCGAGGGGTATTGAACGTACTCCCGGACGGGAGGCCGGCCCGATCAGTCCGATCCCAGACGGCGAACCGCCTCGTCGACCGCCCGGATCCGATCGGTCTGTCGCTCGTTGACCGTCGCGACGCGGTCGACCTCCGCGGCCACTTGGTCGGCCTGATCGACGAGTTCGTCGATCATGCCCGAAACCTCCTCCGTCGAGGCGGCTTGGTCGTCGGTCGCGGTCGACACCTCGCGGATGCCCTGCGAGGCGTCGGCGACGGCGTCGACGATCTCCTCCAGTTTCGTCATGGCCGCCTCGACCCCTTCGACGCCGCGTTCGACCTCCGCGGCCGTCGCTTCTAGGTTCTCGACTGCCGCCGCAGTCTCCGATTTGATGTCGTCGACCATCCCCTCGATCTCGCCGGCGTGTCGCTGTGACTCCTCGGCGAGTCCCTTCACCTCGTCGGCGACGACGGCGAAGCCCTCACCGGCCTCGCCGGCCCGTGCCGCCTCGATTGCGGCGTTGAGCGCCAACAGATTCGTCTGGTCCGCGATGTCGTTGATGACCTCGACGATCGCGTCGATCTCGTCGACCCGTTCCTCTAGGTCGTCTACGTCCGCCGTCACCGCGTGTGCCGACTCGCTCACCCGCCGCATCACCTCGATGGACTCGGTCGCTTCCTCCCGTCCCTCGACGGCGAGTGTCTCTGCGCGCTCGCTGGTCGCCGCTACCTCGTCCGCCGTGGCGGCAATCTCCTCGACGGTCGCGCTCATACTCGACACCTCGCCCGACACCTCCCCCATGGTGTCGGCCTGTTCGTCCGCCAGTTCGCTGATCGACCCCGCGCTCGCGGCGACGTCCTCCGCCGAGTCACGAAGCGTCGCGACCGGCTCCGTGAGGTCGTGTTCGACCTCGTGCATCAGTTGTTCGTGGTCCTCGATGGTCGCCTCCAGTCTCTGGCTGTACGAGTGGATGTACGTGTCGGCGACGACCTGCATGTCGAGGTTGAGGACGCGGAGGACGGCCAGAATCTCCGCGAGGCCCTCGTCCAGTTCCGTGCGGACGGCGCGTTCGACCGCGTCGCCGTCGGCTTCCGTCTCCGCCGTCAGGCGGTCGACGAGACGGTCGCCCGTCCGCTCGATCAAACGCGGCAAGAGGAGATCGTAGTAGACCCCGTACTGGCCGATATACTGTTTCATCGGCATATCGAGGAGGTCGTGGAGCTTGCCGACCCGCGCCCGGTTGCGGACGTAGTCCGTCCCGTACTCCCCGTCGGCGAGCGAGACGAGATACGCGGACTGTGTCCGCTTCAGCTGTTCCACACTCTTCTCGGAGCGGCCGATCACCGACCGCGTCTGCTCGTACGCCGTCAGATTGTCGTAGAAATCGTCCGCGATCTGGTCGGCCTGCCCGCGGAACAGCTCTTCGAGGCCCTCTAGGCGCCGGGCGTCCGCCTCGTCGAAGCCGATGAACTCCTTTCGCCACGCGATTTCGTCTGCGTCCAGTCCACACTCCTCCATGAGGGCGTCCGGCGAGACTTGGTCGTTCAGACTACCGTGACCGAAGGCCGCCTCGATATTCTGCATGCCTGCACTCTGGATGGCTCCGAGCGATAAAGCTGTTCGGCGATTCCAGCCGATGATAATCGGGGGCGACGGCGCTACGGCGTCGCCGTGCCCCGGACCGTCAGGACCGGCACCGGCGCGGTCCGCACGAGTTTCTCGGTGACACTCCCCAGCACGTACCGGTCGAATCCGGTCCGCCCGTGCGTGCCGACGACCACGAGGTCGACGTCGTTGTCGTCGACGTACGACCGAACGACGCGGGCGACCGACGTGCCGAGTTCGATAGCCGTCGCGGCCGGTGTGACGCCCGCCTCGCTCGCCGTCTCTGTGGCCTCGTCGACGACGTCCGCCGCACTCTCCTCCAGCGACTCGACTGCGATGTTGGCTCGGACGTCGATCCCGAGGCTCGCCACGTCGACGACCGAGAGGAGGTGGAGTCCCGCGTCCGCGGCCACACTCAGGTCGACAGCCAAGTCGAGGGCCGCCCCCGCGGGGTCACTCCCGTCGGTGGGGACGAGGACGTTCCGGTAGGGGTGGCGGACGCCGTCGCCGTCCGGGTGGAGCGTGAGCACCGGGACGTCGGAGCGACGAACCACCCGTTCGGTCGTGCTCCCGAGAAGGAACCGTTCCAGCCCCTGTCGCCCGTGTGTAGGCATGACGACGACGTCGGCGTCGTTGACGGCAGCGTAGTCGACGATGGTGCTGTACGGTTCACCCTGCAACACCTCGGTGACGGTCGCGACGTTCCGGTCGCTCGCGCGCTCTGCCATCTCCTGAACGATCCGGGCCCCCTCGCGTTCGAGCGCGTCGATCACCTGTCCACGGATCTGTGTGACGCTGTCGCGGCTGGTGTCCGCCACGGTGAGGACGTACACCGTCGCGTCGTGAGCCTCGGCTACGTCGAGGACGTGCTCGAAGGCGGCGTCTGCGCCGTCGCTCCCGTCCGTCGGAAACAGTATCGTGTCGAACATGCGACACCAGACGCGGGCCAGCGGTAAAAGCGGGGCGGCGAGTCCCACGAGGTCGGCGTGTGGCGCGCTCGGACCCAAACGAGCCGTGTCGGCGGGATCAACCGTGTGAAAAGGCGATCGGCCGGCTCCGTCGCCGTCCCCGATTCGCTCGGCTGGACGCCCCAAGTAAGAAAGGTATTTAGGACGCCGGGCCGGAGTGGCGACGCGAGAGACGCGTCGTGTTCGCGAGCGACCGCCGGTGGGGCGCCGTCCACGGAGGGCGGGACCGGACCGGTGGACGCTGCGGGTGCGACCGAACTCGATTTCGAGTCAACGTGATACAATGCAGGGACAAGCCCAACAGCAGGCCTACGACCGCGGGATAACGATCTTCTCGCCCGATGGCCGCCTCTATCAGGTCGAGTACGCCCGAGAGGCCGTCAAGCGAGGGACAGCGAGTATCGGCATCCGAACCGAGGACGGCGTGGTACTGGCGGCGGACAAGCGCTCCCGGTCGCCGCTCATGGAGCCGACGAGCGTCGAAAAGATCCACAAGGCGGACGACCACGCGGGCATCGCGTCGGCCGGCCACGTGGCCGACGCGCGCCAGCTCATCGACTTCGCCCGCCGGCAGGCACAGGTCAACCACCTCCGGTACAGCGAGCCGATCGGCATCGAGGCGCTCACGAAGGAGGTCACCGACCATATCCAGCAGTACACGCAGGTCGGCGGTGCCCGCCCGTTCGGCGTCGCCCTCCTCATCGGCGGCATCGAAGACGGCGAGCCGCGCCTCTACGAGACCGACCCCTCGGGGACGCCCTACGAGTGGAAGGCGGTCTCCATCGGCGCGAACCGCGGCGATCTGCAGGAGTACCTCGAGGACAACTACGAGGACGGTCACGACCTCCACGGTGGGATCGCCCTCGCCCTCCGAGCGCTCGCGACCAGCAACGACGGGAGCCTCGAACCCGCCGGTGTCGACGTGGCGACGGTTAGTCTCGACACCGAGACGTTCGACGAACTCGACAACGACGAGATCGAAGGACATCTCGACGACCTCGATCTGTTGCCCGACGAGGGTGACGACGAAGACGCCGACGACGACGAGGAGTAGACCTTCCGTCTCGGTTCGGCACTCGGCGCGCTCGACGTTTCTTTCGCCGCCGAGAGTAACTTAGTACTCTTCGTACGCTAGGTTCATCAGCCACTGCGAGAAGGCGTCGCTCCGGGGATCGACCTCCTCCTCGCCGATGAACGGCGAGAGCATGTCGCCGGCCATCAGCAGAGCGAAGTCCAGATCGCGGGCCGTCGGCATCAGGAAGTACGTGTTGTGTCCCTGATAGACGGTCTCCTCGCGTCGAACGAGTCCGGCTTCGACCAGCGACTCGGCGATGCGACTCCCCTTCCGCGAGGAGATATCGAGTTCCTTCCACAGTTCGCTCTGGTGGATGCCACGCGTCTCGAGGACGAGATCGAACGCCGCCCGCTCCGCCTCCGACAGGTCGGCTTCCTCGACGGCGCTCATCGGCGCACCTCCAGGTCGACGATCCGATGCATACACCCACAAACCGTTGCGGCGTGTTTAAACTTGACTTTCGTTCGCCCCCACGCGCCGATACGGCGTCTCGCAGGGCGGCCCGTCGGCGAACCGGTAGGTGCCGCCGTCGGCGTCGAGACGGAGCAACGAGGACGAGCGGGTGCCGTAGCCGTCCCCGTGGACGCAGACGCCGAACTCGTGATCACCGAGGACCGTCCCCGCCCGGTCGAGCCACGCGTCGGCCGTCTCACCCGGTTCGGGGGTCAGCGCCGCCCGCACGGTGCGGGCCGCTGTGGCCTGTTCGGCGGTCCGATCCGAATCGCCGGCGGCGTCGGGATCGGGGGCACGGAAGGCGTCGATGACGGCGCCGCCGCCGCCCAGCGCCGCCCCGCTGTTGACGACGACGTGAACGCCCGGGTCGAGTCGGTGGGTTCGGAGCTGGCCGTCCCACTCGAAGAGGAAGGCGGCGGTCCGGTCGGCGACGACGAGGTTGAACCCGTCGTACCCGTCTTCCTCGACCGCCCGCTCGACCAAGGTCACAGCCGAGCGGGCGTCGGGTTCCCGGAGCACCTCGTCGACGAGCAGCCCCCGCGAGCGCTCCGCGGCGGGGTCCGTCATCGGGCGGTTCGTGACGCCGACGAAGAGGCCGGCGTCGTTGTACCCGATCCACGTCCCGCCCGCCTCGGCGTCCCGCGGTGCGGTCACGGCCGGGTCCGCACCGGTCTGTGCCGGCGGCTCCGCGGGCCGGTCACGCCGCTCGTCCCGGTTGGCGGCAACGAGCACCGGTGCGTCGGGGAACGTCCCCCAAGCGAGTGTCAGAGTGCACACGCGTCGGGATAGCCGGGCCGACAACTTATACGGACTGCTCGTACGCGCTCACTCTCGCCACGCCTCGGGCACGTTCGCGGCGTCTGCCGCCGCGACGGCGGTTCGCACCGCCGCCACGTTCTCCGCGACGTCGTGAACGCGGACGATGTCGGCGCCGCGGTCGACCGCCAGCGCCGTCGTCGCGACGGTTGCGGGCAGGCGCTCGCCCGCCGCCTGACCCACGTGGCCGAACATGGACTTGTGTGAGTGTCCGAGCAGGATCGGACAGCCGAGCGCGTGGAACTCCGACAGGCGGTCGAGGAGTTCGAAGTTCTCGACGTCGGACTTTCCGAAGCCGAGGCCGGGGTCGACGATCACCTGCTCGCGGTCGAGGCCCGCCCGCTCGGCGAGTGCCACCCGCTCGGCGAGTTCGTCGATCACGTCCGACACCACGTCGTCGTAGGCGACGCTTCGGTCCGGCACGACCGGCGCGTCGATGCTGTGCATCACGACGACCGGCACGTCGTGGTCGGCGGCGACAAAGCGCATCTCGGGGTCGGCGAGCCCCGTCACGTCGTTGAGGATGTCAGCCCCCGCCTCTAGGGCCGCCCGCCCGACCGCTGCCTTGCGGGTGTCGATCGATACCAGCGCGTCGAGGTCGGCGAGCGCCTCGATCACCGGCCGGACGCGCTCGATTTCGTCCTCGACGGGGACCGGATCGGCGCCCGGGCGCGTGCTCTCGCCGCCCACGTCGACCACGTCGGCTCCCGCTTCGACCATCGCCTCGGCGCGCTCGACGGCCGTCGTCGGGTCGAAGTACTCCCCGCCGTCGTGGAAGCTATCGGGTGTCACGTTCAGGATGCCCATCACCGCGGGGCGGTCCTCCCAAGGGTAGCCGCGCTCGGGCGTGTCCTCGCCGAGACCGATCCGGTCGCGCAGGCTGTCGGCGACGCCCGCGACCGACCCGTCGAGCGCGTCGGCGAGCGCCCGGAGGTCGGCACGCGTGCCGGCGATCACCGCCTCTCGGAGTTCGCGACCCGTGCGGTACTCCGCGGTGACGGCCGTCACCCCCGTCCGGCCCGCCGCGCGCTCGACCGCCCGTGCCTCCCGTCGGTCGAGGCGGACGGTCACGACGCGGTGGACTCCGTCCTCGGCCGCGTCGGCGGGGGCGTCGGCGTTCGAGCGGTCGAACACCGCGTTTGCGTCCGCGACGGTGTCGACTCGGCGGCCGACCGCCAGCCGCGACCACGTGCGGCGGGCCTCGGCGACGGCGAAGAGCGATCCGACGACGAGGACGCAGTCGTCGGGACCGGCCGCCGTCCGAACGTCGTCGAGCGCGGCCGACACCGTCGCCGCCGTCGTCACGTTGTCCGCCCCGGTGGCGCGGAAGGCGGCCGCCAGCACCGCCGGATCGGCCGCCCGCACGTGTTCCGGGGCACAGGCCTGCACGGACGCGGCAGCCGGAAGTTCGGCCGCCATCTCGCGGTGGTCCTTGTCGTGCATCGCGCCCACGACGAGATGTAAGTCGTCGTAGTCGTACTCGTCGAGGGTGGCCGCGGCCGCCCGGCACGCGCCGGGGTTGTGGGCGCCGTCGAGGACGACCAACGGCTCGCGCTCGACGACCTCGAACCGGCCGGGCCAGTACGCACCGCGGAGGCCGCGCGCGACGACGGGGTCGGTAACGCGGTCGCCGCCGACCTGCCGGGCGAGCACCGCGGCGACGCCCGCGTTGCGCGCTTGGTACGACCCTGGCATGGGAATCCGCGTCTCGACGTCTAGCTCCGGGCCGCTGATCCCGACGCCTGCCTCCGTGTGGTTGACGAGGCCGTCGTAGCTAACGCTCACGTCCGGCGACTCGTCGGCGAAGCCGACGGTCAAGGCGTCCGTGGCGTGGCGGCGGACGGCCGCCCGCGCCTCGCCGCTCGCGCCCGTCACCAGCGGAGCGGTCTCGGCCTCGACGGCGACTTTCTCGGCCGCGATGTCGTCGAGTGTCTCACCGAGGATGCCGGTGTGTTCTAGGCTCACCGCCGTCACCGCGGCGGCGACGGGGTCGACGACGCTCGTCGCGTCGAGGCGACCGCCCATCCCGACCTCCAGCACCGCCACGTCGATGTCCGACCGGCCGAAATGCCAGAGCGCCATCGCGGTCAGCGTTTCGAAGGACGTGAGCGGATCGCCTTCGACCGCTCGCTCGACGAGGAACGGGCGGACCCGCTCGACGAACTCGACGACCGCCGATTCGGGGATTCGGCGTCCCCCGACTCTGATCCGCTCGCGCACGTCGTCGAAGTGCGGCGAGGTGTACAGCCCGACCCGGTAGCCCGCCGCATCGAGAATCGACTCGGTCATGCGGGCCGTGCTCCCCTTGCCGTTCGAGCCGGCGATCTGGACGAACTCGACACCCTCGTGAGGGTCGTCGAGTTGCGCCAGCAGGTCACGGATCGACTCCGTGCCCGGATCGAGCGCGAACCGGCGGAGGTCCGACAGAAAGTCCGCCGCGGCGTGATAATCCATATCCGAGGATTCCGCATCGGGAGGGTTTTAGTCCCACGGTCGTGGCCGAGCGTTCCGGCGCGGGTTACGCGTATCCCCGCTCGCGCGCCCGTTCGAGGGCGTCGTCCTCGACGAACACGACGATCTCGTCGTTCCAGAGCCGGAAGTCGTGGCGGTGACGCGAATAGCCCGTGAGCTGTCGGTCGACGTCGTCCTCGTCCCAGCTAGCCGCGATGACCACGGGTGGCGGGTTCGAGCCGAGCGTCTTGTCGTCCGGGGGCGTGCTCGTCACCTCGGCGCCGTAGCGTTCGAGATACCAAGGCAGCGGCAGGCGCGTGTGCCAAGACGGGCCACCGGGGCGTGGCTGGGCGAGTGACCCTTCGTCCGCGACGTGGAAGCGCACGTCGCTCGGGTTGCCGGGGGCGTGCGTGCCGACGAACAGCACGTCGGTGCCGTCGGTGACGCGGGCGACTCCGCGGACCAGCGTCAGCGTCTCCTTGAGGTCGTTTTCGGGCTGTGCCCACTGGATGACCGCGCCCGCCTCGGCGTCGTCGGTGCTGTTCGTGTACGTCGCGTTGGCAGCGACGACGCCGGCGACGGCGCCACAGAGCAGGAGCGCCGCGAGCGCCGCCGACGGCGTCCACGCGGCTCGGAGCGCCCGGACCGCGTCGTTTCCGCCCGAATCCGCGCCCACGTCGGCGGCACGCGACCGACTGACCGCCGTCCGGACCCGTCGGGCGAGGGTGGCGACGCCCACCGCCGCGGGCACCGCCAGCGGGATCACGGCGTGGGCGGCGGCCCACGGCGCTCGGATGTCGGTCGCGACGGGGTAGCCGAGAACACTCACCGCGCCCCAGTAGGCCGCGAAGGCGACGAGCCCCCGGGATCCGGGCGTGTCGTCGGCGACGGCGCCGTAGCCGTCGGCGACGAATCCGACGACGGCGAACACGAGGACGAAGGGCGCCCCGAACAGCAGGGTTTCGAGGTAATCGTAGAGGAACGGCAGGTAGTCGTGGTTCTGGTGGCTCCCCGAAACCCAGAGGTCGATAAAGGACTCCCACGACCCGACGGTGGCGCTCTCGACGACGCCTTGGAGACGACCGGGAGCGGCGAACGCCTGCCACAGAGCGGGCCGAGGGGCGTAGAAGAAGGCGACGACGGCGAAGAAGACGACGACGACGGCGACGAGGTGGGCGACCGCGAGGCCGAGGCCGCGACGGACGGACCCACCCCAAGACGCCAGTCGGTAGGCGGCGGCCGTTCGCCACTCCGAGCGGACGACGTCGACGACCGACGCCCCGCCGCGGGCGCGCCGGTACAGGCGGTGATCGACTAGGAGGGCGCCGGCGCCCAGAAAGCATAGGAGATAGACGACGGCGTTCTCCTTGGTCGTGAACGCGAGGCCGAGGAGGGCGGCGGCGGGGTAGAGGAGGCGGGCGTCGCCGCGGTCGAGCGCGCGGACGAAGCAGGCGAGCGCCGCGAAGGCGAAGGCGCCGACGAGGACGTCGTTGCGCATGAACCGGGAGTAGTAGACCAACAGCGGATTGACCGCGAGGACGAGTGCGAGTGCGACGACTTCGGCGTCGCGCAGACGGTCGCGGAGGAGCCACGCCGAGAGGGGGAGAAGCCCACCGACGACGGCGACGATCAGGCGGGCGCTGAAGTCGGTGGCGCCGAGGCCGGGAACCGAGAACACCCAGTTGTTGACGACGAAGAGAAACGGGCCGTGGACGATGGGGCGGTAGGCGAACTCCCCGGTCTCGTGATAGCGGAGGATCCAGTAGCCGACGCGACCCTCGTCCCAGTGGAAGATCCTAGCGCCGAGGGCGACGAACCTAGCGGCGAGCGCGAGGGCGGTGATAGTGAGCACCGCCCGGAGGGCACGGCGGCGACCGTCGAACGGCATCGCTAATCCCTGTCGCCTCGCCGGTAACAACTCTTTCCCTTGACGACGCGGGACGACAAGGACTTTGCCACCCCGCCCCGACGCGGCGCATATGATCAGGCTGGGACTGGTGGTGGCGCAGTTCAACGCGTCGGTCACCGAGCCGATGGCGGAGGAAGCGCGCGCGGCGGCCGCCGAGGCGGACGCCGAGGTGGTCGAGGCCGTCGATGTGCCGGGGACGTACGACGCGCCGCTCGCGGCCGACCGGTTGGCACGCCGCGACGACGTCGACGCCGTGGCCGTCGTCGGCGCCATCGTCACCGGCGATACGGATCACGACCAAGTGATCGGCGACGCGACGGCGCGGGCGCTGACGCGCGTGAGCCTCGACCGCGATACGCCCGTCACGTTCGGCGTCAGCGGCCCGGGGATGAGCGGCGCCGAGGCCCGCGAGCGCGTCGAGAAGGGAGCGGAAGCGGTAAACGCGGCCGTCGAGATGGTACACACGCTACCATGACCGACTTCGACTTCGCGTCGCGGGTCGCACGCGTCGAGCCGAGCGCGACCCTCGCGATCAGCAACCTCGCGAACGAACTCGAGGCCGAGGGGATCGACGTCGTCGACCTCTCGGTTGGCGAACCCGACTTTGACACGCCGGACAACATCAAGCAGGCCGCCGAGGACTCCCTCGCCGCCGGCGACACGGGCTATACCTCCTCGAACGGCATCCCCGAACTCCGGGCGGCAATCGCCGAGAAACTGCAGGCCGACGGTATCGACTGCGGCGCGGAGAACGTGGTCGTCACCCCTGGCGGCAAGCAGGCGCTCTACGAGATCTTCCACACCCTGATCGACGCGGGCGACGAGGTGGTCCTCCTCGACCCCGCGTGGGTGTCCTACGAGGCGCAGGCGCGGATGGCCGGTGCCGACCTCTCGCGGGTCGATCTCTCGCCGTACGGCTTCCAGCTCGAACCCGCGCTCGACGATCTGGCCGAGACGATCACCGACGACACCGAACTGCTGGTCGTCAACTCGCCGTCGAACCCGACGGGCGCCGTCTACTCCGACGCCGCGCTCGAAGGCGTCCGTGACCTCGCGGTCGAGCACGACGTGACCGTCATCTCCGACGAGATGTACGACGAGATCACGTACGGCGTCGAGCAGACCAGCCTCGGCTCGCTGGACGGGATGGGCGAGCACACCATCACCGTCAACGGCTTCTCGAAGGCCTACGCGATGACGGGCTGGCGGCTCGGCTACTTCTGTGCGCCCGAGTCGTTCGTCTCCCAAGCCGGCAAGATCCAGTCGCACTCGGTGTCGTGTGCGGTCAACTTCGTCCAGCACGCGGGGGTCGAGGCGCTGCGCAACACGGACGACACCGTCGACGAGATGCGTGAGGCCTTCCGCGAGCGCCGCGACATGCTCGCCGACCTCTTTGCCGACCACGGCGTCGACGTCCCCGTCGGCGACGGCGCCTTCTACATGATGCTCCCCGTCGACGAAGACGACCAAGCTTGGTGTGAGGGCGCCATTGAGGACGCCCACGTCGCCACGGTGCCCGGAAGCGCGTTCGGGACGCCCGGCTACGCCCGCCTCTCCTACGCCGCGAGTCAGGAACGACTCCACGAGGGCGTCGAACGGCTGGCCGAACACGGCTACATCTAGCTCGACAGTCGGCAGGCGCACGCGACCGGTCGGCGAAGCAACTAATATTCCGTCGCCGAAGTGTCATATCGATGGTCGAAACGTGCGAGCACAAATTCGACGTCCCCGATCCGGCGGCGTACGCGGAACGGATCGACGGCGACGCCGAGTCTGAGGGGTGGATCCTCACACCGGACGAACCCGGCGTCGAAGCCGCCGACGCGGACGCGGACGTGGAACACGTCTGGACCTGTCCCCACCCCCAGTTAGGCGACGGCGTGAAGACCTGCGTGTTTCACACCCAGTCGGCACAGCAGCGATCGGACGTGGACGTCGCCCAGCGGTTCGCCGACCGACTCGACGCCGCCAGTGAGCACGAGACACCGGAGCAACGGCGGCGACACCTGCAGTTCATCGATGCGACCTTCACGGACTTCGACCTCCGAGGAGCGGTCATCGGTGGCGACCTGCGCGAGTACATCGACTTCCGCCACGCGACGATTCGGAACCTCGACTGGCGACGGGCGGAAGTGACACAGCGTGTCAAGTTCGCACAGACCACCTTCGAACTGGACAAACCGTACCCATCCGGCGACGAGTACGACTTCGACGCCCACCCGTCGGTCGGGTTCAAGCAGACGGACTTCCGGTACGACGTGGATCTCCGCGGGGCGACGTTCGACGCCCCAGTCCGCTTCCACGACGCACACTTCGAGCGTTGGCTCGGGTTCAAATACGCCGAATGTACGGAGCCGGTCGACTTCCAGATGGCCCAGTTCGACGGACTGATGACGATCGTGGGGCGGACGTTCGACGCGAGGATTCGCGCGAACGCCACGACCTTCGAGAACTACGTCGAGGCCGACGGCGCTACCTTCCACGGCCTAGTGAACTTCGACACGGCCCGGTTTCACGACGACGTCAGCGCCGAGAACGCGGCGTTTCTCGACGGCGCGAGATTCGTCGAGGCGACGTTCGACAGGTCACTACGGCTGACAGACGCCACGCTGGAGGGGACGTTCCGACTGTCGAACCTCGACGTCGGGCGGACGCTCGGCGCACGCGTCGCCGACTTCGACGGTGAGCTACTGATTACGGATGGACGCGTGCACCACTGTCGGGTGGCGCCGACCAGCGGGACGGGACTGGTGAGCGTCCGCGATACCACCGTCGACGAAGGTGTCTTCCATCAGCCGACCGAGGGAACCGTGACCTACGACTTCGCGTTCGGGACGCTCGGGGACGTGACGCTGTCGACGCCGGACGACACCGATCCCAACGGTCGCTGTCGGTTCTTGCGGACGACCTTCGACGGGTTCGACTTCAACGACGCCGACGACCTCGAACTGACCGACACGACGTTCGAAATCTACGAGTTGTCGCCGGACGCACGGGAACACCTCCACGGGGACGACCCCGACCACGACCCGTCGGACCTGTGGGCGACGTACCTCTACGCGAAAAACACCGCCACACGAGTCGGGGACAACGCGGCCGCCGCCGAGTTCTTCAAACGCGAGATGAGACACCGGGCGGCCGCCCACGCAGACCGAGCGAAGAACGCGGACCAATTTACGGATTGGTTCCCCGCGCGGAGCAGATACGTCCGCAACCGGCTGCTCGGGGTGCTGGCGGGGTACGGTGAGGAGCCGTTTACCGTCGTCCTCTGGTCGTTCGTGGTAATCCTCCTGTTCGTCGTTCCGTTCTCCGCACTGCTCGGTGTTCCGACCGACCTCGCCACTTTCGGTCGGTATCTCGCCATCAGTTTCCAGAGTTTCGTCACCTTCCTACTGGGGAACCCACCGGGCGGCCCGTCCGTGCCGACGCAGTTGGTCGGCGCCTTCGAGGGACTGCTCGGCGCCTTCTTCGTTGCGCTGTTCGTGTTCACGCTGACCAGACGCATCCGTCGATGAGGGCGGTCACCCGTGTTTCGGGCGAGCGCCCCCGGTGGGATGCTCGGGAGAGATCGGTCGTCGGGAGTCCGCTCGAAGCGTGGGTTTAGGTGCGATGGCGACCGACGACTACCCGATGCGCGTTCGGGACCTTCCCCTCTCGGCGGCGACGGTCGAACACTTCGAGTCGCGGGGGATCGACGAACTCTACCCCCCGCAGGTCGCGGCCGTCGAGGCGGGCGTCACCGAGGGCGAACGCCTCGTCGCGGCGGTACCCACCGCGAGCGGAAAGACCTTCGTCGCCTCGCTAGCGATGCTGACCGCGGACGGTCCAGGTCTCTACATCGTCCCGCTTCGGGCGCTCGCCCGCGAGAAGTACGAGACGTTCTCCGACCTCCCCGACGTGAGCGTCGGTCTCTCCACCGGCGACTTCGACGAAGCCGCCGAGAGTCTCGGCGAGAACGACATCGTCGTCGCCACGAGCGAGAAGGTGGATTCGGCCATCCGCAACGGCGCCGACTGGATTTCCGATCTCGCCTGTGTCGTCGTCGACGAGGTTCACCTCGTCGGGAGCGAGGGGCGCGGCCCCACACTGGAGGTGACCCTCGCCACGCTCCAGCGGCGGGCGCCGGGGGTCTGCATCGTCGCGCTCTCGGCGACGGTGGCCAATCCCGACGAACTCGCCGATTGGCTAGATGCCTCGCTCGTCGAGTCGACGTGGCGGCCGGTCGACCTCCGCACCGGCGTCTACGCCGAGGGAGCGGCGACGTTCGACGACGGAACCGACCTATCGGTGTCGGTCGCAGGCGACCCCGACGACGCCACGGACGCGACGGACGCCCTCGTCTCGGGGGCCGTCGACGACGGCGGACAGGCGCTCGCGTTCGTTCGCTCGCGCCGCGAGGCCGAGACGCTCGCCGAGCGCCTCGCCGGGTCGGCGCTAGGGAGTGCTCCCGACGTGGCCGCGGAGATTCGCGGCCTCGACGGCACCGAGACCGGGCGCCGCCTCGCCGACTGTGTCGCCGACGGCGTCGCCTTCCACCACGCGGGACTGCGAAGCACTCACCGGATCGCCGTCGAGCGGGCCTTCCGCGACCGGGACCTACGGGTCATCTGTGCGACGCCGACGCTCGCGGCGGGCGTGAACGTCCCCGCGCGGCGGGTGGTGGTCCGGGACCAGAAGCGCTACACCGGATCAGGAATGGAGTGGCTCCCGACGCTCGAAGTTCATCAGATGTGCGGGCGGGCGGGTCGTCCCCACCTCGATCCCTACGGCGAGGCGGTGCTGGTGGGCGACACGTCCACCCGCGACGAACTGTGGGAGCGGTACGTCGACGCCGACCCGGAGCGGGTGGAGTCGCAGTTGGCCGATCCGAACGCGCTCCGGACGCACGTCCTCTCGGTCGTCGCCGCCGAGTTCGCGGCGTCGCGCGAGGGCATCCTCGACGTGCTCGATGCGACCTTCTACGCCCACGGCACGCCGACCCGGGAACTGGGAAGTGTCGTCGACACGGCGGTCGCCGACCTCGTGGAGATGGGGATGATCGCCGAGGGGTCGCCGCTGTCGGCGACCGAACTCGGAGACCGCGTCTCGAAACAGTACGTCACACCCGAGACGGGCGCCCGGATCGTCGCAGGCCTGCGGACGGCGGCGAGGATGGAGGCCCCGACGGCGCTGACGACGCTCGAAATCGTCTGTGACACGCCGGACATGCAGGACACCTACCTCGGGAACCGCGAGCGGGCGGACATGTACGACTTCGTGCGGCGCCACGCCGACGAACTCACCACCGACATGAACGAGCCCGCGGACTTCGAGGGCTGGCTCACGGCCGTGAAGACGGCCCGAGTCCTCCACGAGTGGATCGAGGGTGCGAGCGCGGCCGACTTAGTCGAGCGGTTCCGCATCGGCCCCGGTGACCTAGAGTCACGGATCGAACGCGGCGCTTGGCTGCTCGGTGCCGCCGACGCCATCGCCGGGACGATAGACGCCGACGCCGACCTTCCCATTCGCGACCTGCGGGCGCGGCTCTGAGGGCGGCGCGCCCGCCTCAGGACGATCCGAGGATTCGCCGTCGGTACCGGTAGAGCAGTCCGCCCACGACGGCGAACGGTGTGAGGAAGACGAACAGGTACGGTGCGGCGTAGGCGCCGGCGACGACGACGGCCCGGAGGGCGACGCCGACGCCCGCGACGGATTCGAGGAAGGCGGCGACGACCGGCGTGTCGTACCACCGGTCGGGCGCCGGGCGGTCGGGACGGGGCTCCGTGAGTTCGACCGTGACCGTCGAGTAGGCGACTCGGCGCTGGATGTTCTGTAACTCGGCTTCCGTGCGCTCGATTTCGGTCTGGACCTCCGAGAGGCGGCGCTCGACCGCGAGGACGTCCTCGGTGTCGTTGGCCTGCTGGTAGAGGGCTCGCAGTCGCTTGCGCTCGGCCCGGAGATTTTCCAGCCGCGCCTCGAGGTCGACCACTTGCTCGGTCACGTCTTGGGTCGCGGTCCGGGAGGCCCGAACCTCGCCCTCGCGCTCGATGGCATCCATCGTCGTCGAGAAGTTCTCCGCGGGGACCCGCAGGACGACCCGGCCCTCGGTCCACGCGGCGGCACCGCTCTCGTGGACTTGGTGGGTCGACTCGCCGACGTAGCCGCCCTGTGACGCCACGAGCGCGGTCAGGTTCGACTGACTCCGTTCGTAGTCGTCGACACGCAACTCGACGGTGCCGGTGCGAATGATCGACCGATCCGTCCTCGTGGCGGCGTCGGTGCTCCCGCCTCCGTCTCCGCCCCCGTCGCCGTCGCCACTGGCCGCGGCACCGCTGGCCCGTTCCTCGGCCATCGACGCCTGCGTGAGGCCGCTGTCACCTCCACCTCCCGAATCCGCGCCCCCGCCCGCCCCACTACAACCCGCGAGGAGGACCAGCGCCACGAGCAACACGGTGATCGCTTCGCTTCGTCGTGTCATGGGACGCCGTACTCGGCGCCACCCCAAAGCCTCTCTCTAGACACAAATAGCCGTTTCACACTCGGATTCCCTCGACTATAGTCCACACGGCAACACTCTGGGGTGAAACTGATACTATATACGATATTTTTATCCTGACACAACGACGTAGGTCGAACATGGCTAGCGAGGACACGCCCTGTCCGCGACGGCGGCCAGCGTCGGGCACGGAGGGACCGTCCGCGGGTGCGGCGGTGATGCGGCGCCGACGGACGGCCGGTGACCGTCGATGACGGCGCGGATCGAGCGGGCGCGCGCGGCCGTCGCCGAGGAGCGATCCTGTGTCGCGGCGGAGCGTGACGCCTTCGCGGCGTTCGACCGGCGGGTCGCCGAGATATCGACCGTGGCGGCGCCGCCGACGCCGCCACTACTGACCGACCGCCAGCAGTCGGGACGGTCGCTGGAACGCGTCCGGGGTGCCTACGAGGCGACGGTAATGAGCGTCCCACACTACGAGGCGGAGTACGGCGACACGGTGGCCGAGAGCCTCGCGGCGGAGTTCGGTGACGACCTCGCGGCGGCGCTCGTCGGCGGGTCGGCGCTGACCCCAGAGTTCCGCGACGCCGTCCGGGCGGCGACGGACGCCGCCGAGCACGAACGCGAGGCGTTTCTCGACGTACTGGACCGCGAGGACGCCTCTCTCGCTCGCGCGGTGGACGACCTGTCGACAGTCCGGGCCGACCTCGTCGCCCTCGACGACCGGCCGCTGTCCACGCGGTCGTTCGACGACCTGCGCGACCTGTGGGACGCCGTTTGCGACATCGAGGCGCGGATCGACGGCATCGGGATGCGCCGCCAAGAGACGATCCGCGGGCGGCGGAGCGAACTCCCGGGCGTCCCGACGGATCTGGCGGAGTATCTCTACGCCGACTGCCCGGCGAACTATCCGGTCCTCGCGGCGGTCGCGGATCTCGGGCAGGAGACGACACGCGCCCGTCGCCGGGTCGAGCGACGACTCACCACGACCGCCTGACGCCGTCCCGTCGCCGGTCCGACGGGAAACGTTGAGGTGTCGCCCTCCCCGAAGAGACGGTATGCAACCCGAAGATCTGCGTGCGGAGATTCCCGCCCTCGACCGTGGCGTCTACTTCAACACCGGCGCGTCGGGGCCGGCCCCGCGGCGTGTCGTCGAGGCGGCCGGTGACTTTCTCGAACATCACGAGTACGTCGCCCCCGTCGCCGAGGGGGCCTATCCGGCGGCCTTCGAGACGTTCGAGGAGACCCGCGAGGTCGTCGCCGACTTTCTCGGCGCCGACGCCGCGGAGATTGCACTCACCGAGAGTACGGCCGACGGGATCGCCCGCGTCGCCGCGGCCGTCGACTGGACCCCCGGTGACGTCGTCGTCCGTACCGACCTCGAACACTCCGCGGGGGTCGTCCCGTGGTGGAACCTCCGGGAGCACGGCGTCGAGGTCCGCGTCCTCGATACCGATGCCGGCCGTCTCGATCTCGACGCCCTCGCCGAGGCTGTCGCCGACGCGCGCCTGCTCTGTCTGAACTCCATCACTTGGAACTACGGGACTCGGCTGCCGATCTCCGACATCGTCGACATCGCCCACGCGCACGACACCCTCGTGTTGGTCGACGGCGTCCAGTCGCCGGGGCAGGTCCCCGTCGACGTACACGAGTGGGGGGCGGACTTCGTCGCCGCCGCCGGCCACAAGTGGCTCCTCGGACCGTGGGGCGCCGGCTTCCTCTATGTCGACCGGTCGGTGGCCGACGACCTCACGCCGGGGGTCGCCGGCTATCGAAGCGTCGCGGACCCCGCCGCCGCCGACCTGTCGCTGAAGGACGGCGCCCCACGACTGGAGGTAGGCACCACGTCGCCGGCGCCGTACCGCGGGCTGATCGAGGCCATCGAGATGATCGAGGCGATTGGATACGACACCGTCACCGGCCGGATCGAACGCCTGACCGACCGTCTGAAGGCGGGGCTCGGCGACCGACTGCTCAGTCCCCGCGCGTACGAATCGGGGCTCGTCACCTTCGACGCCGACGATCCCGAGGCACTGGTCGACCGCCTCGCCGACGAAGGGGTTCACATCCGATCACTCCCCGATCCCGACGCGGTGCGGGCGTCGGTCCACGTCTTCAACACCGCCGAGGACGTCGACGCGTTGCTCGACGCGCTGTGACCGCCGCCGGCTGCCGACCACGACGATATTTACCGCGCGGACGGCTACGAATCGGCATGGTACGCCAGGAGGGCCGCCGATGAACCGACTCCACCC
>ENA-ORCS01000375-ORCS01000375.1-marine-metagenome-genome-assembly--contig:-NODE-375-length-35048-cov-32.508764_pt1 | contig 35048 bp, 27 predicted proteins | sample MGYA00237781_ERZ508513 | MGnify/ENA primary metagenome ERZ508513 (study PRJEB26184, sample SAMN06268793) | marine metagenome | isolation source: Eden Landing Ponds, San Francisco, CA, USA | place...
CTTGGACCCCTACGGGAGCGGATCTTGAGTCCGCCGCCGTTTCCTGGCTTGGCTACCCTCGCACGCGTATTGCATTCAGATACATGGTAGTGCGGTATAAATGTCGTACGGAAGCGACTCAGGGCCAGCCGGGCTCACAGCAACTGAACAAACGACACCAGATCGGACTGCTGTCGTGCGCTCAGATGGTGTCTGGGTTTCAGTGGCGATCATAGCTGACAGAACCGGTGGTTTGACCCACCGTGAACCAGTAGCGTAGGCATGGACGACCACACGCGTGACCCGACCGTCAAGGCCCCCGACGGGAACCCATCGGGGTGGCGGACCGACGGCCAGTGGGAACACGAGACGCTCAGACGGGCCGTGGTCCACGGCGTCCGCCTGTACAACTCCGGCGAGTTCCACGAATCACACGACTGTTTCGAGGACGAGTGGTACAACTACGGCCGCGGGAACACGGAGAGCAAGTTTCTCCACGGAATGGTACAGGTCGCCGCCGGCGCGTACAAGCACTTCGATTTCGAGGATGACGACGGGATGCGGTCGCTGTTTCGCACGTCACTGCAGTACTTCCGGGGCGTCCCCAACGACTACTACGGCGTCGACCTGCTAGACGTGCGAACGACAGTAACGAACGCACTGTCGGACCCGTCGGCACTGCACGGCTGGCAGATCCGTCTCGACGGCGAGTACCCGACGTGTCGCCCGGAGGACATCGAGTTCGCGGAGTCGCTCGAACACTGACTGAATCCGGATAATTCTAAAGGCTGGACGCGTTATCACGGGTAGATGCGAATCGAGCAACTGGGAGACGGGGTTCCGGAAGTGGCCGTCGTGGGGAGCATCCACGGCGACGAACCGTGCGGCCGGGACGGCATCGAAGCCGTCCTTGCCGACCCGCCCGCGGTTGAACGCCCTGTCAAATTTATTATCGCGAACGAAGCTGCCCTCGAGGCAAACCAGCGGTATCTCGATACAGACCTCAACCGCTCGTTCCCCGGCGACGCCGACAGTGAGTCCCGCGAGACACGGTTAGCCGCCGCCATCGCGTCTGAACTCCGTGACTGCACCGTGCTTTCGTTACACTCCACGCAGTCCTACGACGGGATGTTCGCCCTCGTCGACGAACTCACACCGGAGATGGAGGACCTCTGTAGCGTCCTTTCCGTAGACGCTGTCGTACAGACGAAAGGCGCAAACGAGGGGCGAATGATCGCGACAGTGGACTCCGTGCTTGAAGTCGAGTGCGGGTATCAGGGCTCCGCGGACGCCGCTGAGAACGCAGCACAGGTCATCCGAGAGTTCCTCGCCGCCACCGGCGTCACCGCTGCGTCGCCACCACAGCGAGAGACGTCACTGCCAGTGTTCCAGCTCGGCGAGCCGATTCCGAAGGCAGCGGCCGACCAGTACGAGGTGTTTGTCAGGAACTTCGAGCCGGTCCCCGAAGGCGACCCGGTAGCAGCGGCCGACGACGAAACTGTCGTCGCAGAGGAACCCTTCCACCCAGTCTTACTCTCAGCCTACGGCTACGAGGACGTGTTCGGCTTTACTGCAGATCGGATCGGGATGCTTGACTGAGACAAATTGCTGACCCGCTGATTTAGACGGCAAACGCCTTTCGGAAGACCGAACAGAACTCGTATTGACTGCCGGGTGTCAGTTGTCAAACGCGTTTACCTCTCAGTTGCCGAGAGTCCATTCAATCACCTGGAAAGGAGCTCAGGCAATCCGATTGTAGAGACTGTCCGGAACAAAATTTCCCAGAACACTGCGAGCCTCGTATATCGATCCGCCTTCGCGGTTTTCTCTGTACCAGAACGGAGGCTTGAGTTTCCTGATCCGCCGCATGTCGCGGTCAGTGAGTTCGAAGTCAAAAACGTCGATGTTCGCTTCTATGTGTTTCGGCGTCGCCGCTTTCGGAATCGTGACAACATTCTCCTGTTGTATCAGCCACCGGATAGATACCTGCGCTGCCGATTTGCCGTACCGATCTCCAATGGAACGCAAGACATCGTCTTCAACAGCTCGCCCCTCCGCAAGCGGACTGTATGCGGTGACTGTGACATCGTTGTCCTGGCAAAATCTGACGAGTTCCTCGTCACCCCAGTAAGGATGGTATTCAATCTGATTAGTCGCAATAGGAGCGTCCGAAAGTCGCATCGCCTGCTTGAGCTCCTTGATAGAAAAGTTACTCACTCCGATCTGATCGACCAGCCCGTCATCGACGAGTGTGTTGAGCGCGTTGACTGTTTCTTCCATATCGGCCAGTGGGTTCCACCAATGGACCAATAACAGATCTAAATACTCCGTTCCCAGCCGTTCAAGACATCCCTTCGCGGCCTCTATCAAGCGTTCATACTCGACCATTTCGGGATATCCCTTGATTTTCGTCGTCAAGAAGATGTCTTCGCGGTCAACGCTGGATTGTTCGATTGCGCGACCGACGGCCGCTTCGTTTTCGTATGCCATCGCAGTGTCGATATGCGTGTAGCCACAATCAAGCGCATTCTTAACCGCGTTGTAGCATTTGTACCCTCCGGTTCGGTAGGTACCGAACCCGAGAGTAGGGACCGTGGTCGTACCATTCTGCTCGGGAGCCATGTCGGCTGACTGCTGTGGTCGCTTCATTTTCCTCAGTTTTATCCGCTACAATCATGCTGGTAGAACGGGGGCTGTATTGGTATGAGCTTTATAATTCAACTGATTCAGATATGGACTGAGGAAGTGAAATATTAGTGATGTGATGATGGAGATATAATTTACAGCTCTGTGCTACGATTTCATCGGAACCATGCTGAAACGGAGTCCCCGCGATTCGATTGGCTTTACAGAGGAGTTTACTTCGTTTCTGTAGCGTGTGTAGCTGGGAAGAGAGGATAATCTGGGTGGCATAGCAGCCAGACGACTCGTTACACTTGGTACCGAAAAGAGAGCCACGCAACATCAGGCTGAGACCATCGCAAGACTACGAATGATATCCGAGGTCAGACAACCGGTCGCGAATCTCGGTAGAGCCGTGTTCGACGCCGGACTCAAGTGGACGGTCCGATTGAATTGGTATCCGCTCATCGGTATCGAAAACCAGCCACGGTACTTCAATGAGTTCTGGGACACGAAGTTCTCCGGGATGCCCATATTCTCGTACGGGGAACGGCCACAGCCAGTCTGCAACTAGGTTCCCATGATCTGACGTGACCACTGTTTTGCCATCAACAGTGTCAAGCAGTTCTCGAAGATGTGGGAACAGCAGTTTGAGGTTTTCCCGATACGCTTCCCAGACACGTTGTTCTGAGACATCTCCCTGTCTCAGCCGTGCCCAGATTTTCTGTTCATCATTCGCTGAGGTACTAACGTCCGCACCCTTCGCTTTCTCCCGACCTTGCATTCCGGAATCAACCATTTCTCTGCCTGTTGGACCGAGAAATGGATGATGAGGCTGAATAAAATGTGCGAGTATCCGCTTGTTCGGATACGTTTTTCTGGCCGCTTTAACAGCAGCTACCATGTCTTCTGGGGGCACTGTTCCGATGTCCTCATCCCACTCTGTCTCCCACACGTTGATGACAGAATGAAAAACAGTGTCGAGTTCGACGGTACACCACTCGTCAACTGAGTGCATCGGATTGGCGGTTACGTACACTGTGTCGTAATATCTTCCCGCAGAGAAGTGCGCCTCTAGGAAACCGGGTGTACTAGACGCCTGGGATAGCCGCCGTTTCAGCCGCCCTTCAAAAGGATGCAGATCCGCAAACATATCGTATCGGCAGGCATCAAGAAGATAGCAATTATCCCAGTCCTCGGCCATCAAATCAAAGCCACTCGGTGAAACCGTATCGAAATACTTGTTCACGATACCGTCAAAAATCCCATCATTTGTATATTGATATCGTGAGGCAATCAATTGGTTTGACCTCCAGATGTCCGGTATGTACCTCTGCAGTTTGGTCATGGTAGTATACACTTCTACGCATCACTTAGCGATAAGCTGCCTAACTGGTGGTAGAGAGTTTTTACTAGTATTTTGGATAGGTGATTCGGGTATGCTGCTGCGCTTTTTCAAAGGTCAGAATAAGTGTTAGTCGTGATGCCTGACCCTGTCTTGCAGCCAAGTAGAGTTCCCATTGTTTATTTTCCGGATTTTACAAGTCAGAGGCAGCAACTTGTGATTGTAGGGTTGTGTTCGTATTCCGTGAGAGTGGAGTCTGATTGCCCGCCCTTTGAATCGAGATCAAAGGTAGAATCTGTTCTGCGTATCATCGCACGTGATACTTAGTCCTCTACGAAGCGATGCCAGTGAGTAGTTTCAGCATCCAATTTGACAATAGGATAGGGAAGTACCAGCGATAGCTTTCTTGAGCTGTGTCTGCGGTAACACCGAGTACAGTACAGTTACCCACCTGACTGTATCGCATACAATTCAGCGTATTTCCCTTCACTTTCAACCAGTTCGTCGTGACCGCCACACTCGGAAATCCACCCGTCTTCCATCGTATAGATGCGATCAGCATTCTCGACAGTCGAAAGGCGATGAGCGATAGCGATAATCGCATAATCTCGCTCCATCGCTTCGATTGCCGCCTGCACTTCCTTCTCAAGGTTCGAATCCAGGTCGCTCGTTGCTTCGTCTAGAATTAACAGGTCCGCGTCTTTCAGAATCGCTCGCGCAAGAGCGACGCGCTGTTTCTGCCCACCCGACAAGCGGACACCGTCGTCACCGAGTTGAGAATCAAGTCCGTTCGGGAGGTCCGTGATGAACTGGTCCACCTTCGCGATTTCGCAAGCCCGTTTGATCTCAGCGTCCGTCGCATCCCGATTGCCGACGGTGAGGTTATGTCGAAGCGTGTCGTTGAACATATATGGGTTCTGGCGGACTATTGAGATTCGGTCACGCCACTCGCTGATATCCATTTGGCCGATTGGGTTCCCATTTGCACGTATCTGACCGCTGTCTGGCTCATAGTAGCGAGCCAACAGGGAGACTATTGTCGACTTCCCGGCACCGGACTGTCCAACGAAGGCGACGAACTCGCCTTTCTTGAGTTCGAAATCGACCTCCCGGAGAACGACCTCGTCGTCCGTATATGAGAACGTGACATCGTCGAACTCGACTGTTTCGACCTCTTTCGGGGTCGGTTGCTCTCCGGTGTCCGGTTCTTCCCACTCTTCGAGATCCCGCATGAATGACTGTGTCCGAACCAGATGGGGAAGGTTCTCTTCGACTTTGTAGAACCGCTTGTTAATCCCGCTTGCTTTGGGACCGAGCTGAAACATGAGAAACAAGAACAGGCCGAGTTCACCGAACGAGAGATTGGTGAATGTCAGGGCCACGTAGATAAGTGCGAAGATGAGTACGGAGACGACGAGATTCTGTGACTTTTTGATCGCTGCCCGATTCCGGCGGTTCGCGACTTTCGAACGCGTGTACTCTTCTAGGGCTTCCTCATACTCGTCATAGATTTCTGTTTCGAGATTGAAAACTCGGATGTCTCGAATGCCAATCATGCCGGCCTGAACCACTTGTTGCATCCGTTCGTTTGCCGCTGCAACGCGATCACCCAGATCGTACCCTGAGCCGATGAGATGCCGCAGACCGAGTCCTACGCCACCGATGATAAAAATAGCAAATGCTGTGAGTTGCGGTGAGATCCACGTTGCGAGAGCGAGATAGGCAACAGTGAGTAGTAGCAGATCGAACAGCTTCACGAACCGCTTGATGACTTTCGAGGCTGCTTTCGACTCGGTGACGATCGCGTTCAAGATGTTGTCTGACCCCTTTCGGTCGAGAAATTCCATCTCTGTCTCCAGAGCGCTGTCAAAGAGGTTCTCGCGGATGTGTCGTTCGTAGGAAAGCTGGAGTACATCGCGTAGCCACGTGAGGAAAAACGACGACGTATAGCGCAGACAGGTCGCTAACGCCACTCCGCCAATGACGTACTCAATCGTGAACGGAATCCCGAGTGTCTGATAAACGGTGAAGAAAATACCCGCTATGCCATCAGCCTGTGTCACCGGTTCTGATGACTGCATGAGTTCAATGATTGGAATGATAAACGTCAGTCCGACGCCTTCTAATACGGCCGTTACCAGACCGAGCCCGACGATCATCACCGTGAATTTTGGGGCATATCGGGCCGCATAGAGAAGCGCATCAAGTTTCTCCTGCCGTGAAATGGTGTCTGAGTTTCTGCCGGTCATCTGTTCAGTTGTCATCCCCGGGACCGTTGGAACAGATTGTGCCATCTTCGTTTACAGCGGTTCGGCCAGTACACGCCAACGATTGCCATCTGCACATTGATATAGTGAAAAAGGACGATCTGCTTCCCTTGTTATAAGCTTACTACTGTAGTTTCAGCTGTGAGGGAGGACAATTCCACCAGCAGAGGTTCTACGTACGGGTTTGTATGATTTGACTGACTGTAATGGAGAGTACCCATTCTTAAGCGGATATTCCGAGAGGGGACTCGCAAAATGAATTTGCGCGCCGTGGTGACGGCGCTTCCTGAGTATCTCTGCGTTTGTACCGAGTGATCGTAGCGGAGAGGTGAGACTCAGCGGCAAAGGGATGACCAGACTTTCAGGATGAGCCGATCGGGGTCCAGTGTCAAACAGCAGCGCTGTAACGTATCGTCCAACGCCTGTATACACCTCCTAACAAAAAATATTCACTCAGAATACACTTCACATGGGCAGAAAAATATCGGTGATTATCCCCACTCACTACCGAAATGACCTCCTCCCCACAGCGATCGAGAGCGTGGCCCGACAGGATTACGAACCCGTCGAGCTGATCGTAGTTGATGACTCGGGCGAAGGGTACGCCGAACCGGTGCTTGCAGAGTACGACGAGGTGATAGACAGGCCGATAATAAAAGAGGAGAACGAGGGGTGGCAGGCAGCCTACACGACTGGAATCGAGCAGTCGACCGGCGAGTACATCCAGTTTCTGGACGACGACGACTACCTCTACGAGACGAAACTGAAAAAAACGGCGAACGTTCTCGACCAGAACCCGGAGGTCGGTGTTTCGTACTGCGGCGTAGTCCGTGGTGATGAGGGGGATTTTTACCCAAAACAGGAGGTGTCAGGCCATTTTCTGGAACCAGCGCTCCGGTTCCAGACGTTTCCCATGTGGACAGGCTCGATGTTGATGGAACGAGAAGTACTGTGTGACTGCCTCCCAATGGCTGGGATGGGTGAGGAAGACGACTTGGACATCGAACTGGGCGACACAGACCTCAAAATAGAACTCGCGAAGCGGACGAAAGCCGACTACGTCGACGAGTGTCTGACGTTCTATCGTCAAGAAGGAAACAAGTTATGGACCGGAAAACGGAGATTTAAAAAAATACTACAGAACATTCGTCATCAAAAGGACATATACAATCAGTATCCAGAGATACGTCGAGATCTCCTTGCAGAGTGGTACGAGCGTCAGGGACGGAACTATCTTAACGAACAGATCTGGTCAGCGCAAGCAATACAGTGTTTTATTAAATCAGCCTATTACGAGCGGAAACAAAAGTTTCCGAGGATAATCGAGACGCTGGCCGCGATCCTCGGCCGACCTGGTGTGATGTCAGCGGTGCGCGTGAAGCGAACCTTGCTTGACGGGTAATAAACGGACATCCAACGCCCGAGTCTACTCGCCCGCTGGTTCCAGAAGTCTGCAAAGCGGGGCCATCCAACGCCCAGTTGTGATACAGATGGGTTCGTCGGTGGGACTTGGCGGTGGAACTGAGGCACGCATCGTGGCGGACTTCCACTTGTGCAGGGCGACGACTAGAACGGTTCGATCCATGCTATGATTTATTCTCCAATAGCCCGTGCTTGAGAATGTATGTCAGAGCAAATCCAGCAGGAACTCGATGTCGACCGGTTTACACTGGGACTCGTCGGGCCGGATCAGGAATGGGCCGGTACGGTTGCCGACGGCGGGACCGTTCGCACCCACACGCCTCCCGCATGCTGGGGGCCGATGATCACCCCCGAGTTCCGCGGCGGCCATGAGGTGACGCGACCGATCCGGGTCGAGAACGCCGAACCCGGTGACGCGCTCGTCGTCCACATCAAAGACGTCGAGGTGACGAGTGTCGCAACAAGCACGGGCAGCATGGCCGAACGGGAGGACGCCTTCGGGAGTGACCCGTTCGTCGACCATCGATGCCCGGAGTGTGGCACCGAGTGGCCCGACAGCGTCGTCGAGGGCACCGGCGAAGACGCGATTCGCTGTGCGGAGTGTGGGGCCAACGCCTCGTCCTTTGGCTTCGAATTCGGGTACACCGTTGCCTTCGACGAGGACCGCTCGGTGGGCCTCACGGTCGGCCCCGACGGTGCCGCGGACCTCGCGGAGCGCGCTGACGAGGCGACGGCACTGCCCGACCACTCCCGGCAACACCCGATTTTGCTGTACAAGCCCGACGAAATCCCGGGCACGCTCGGGCACCTCCGGCCGTTCATCGGGAACATCGGGACGACGCCGTCGGTCGAGTTTCCCGATTCACACAACGCCGGTGACTTCGGCCAGTTCCTCATCGGAGCCGACCACGACTGGGGCCTCGCCGACGAATCGGCGCTTGCGGCCCGGACGGATGGCCACATGGACTCGAACGATGTCCGCCCCGGCGCGACGCTCATCTGCCCCGTCGAGATAGACGGCGCGGGCCTCTACGTCGGGGACCTGCACGCCAACCAGGGCGACGGCGAACTCTCGCTTCATACGACCGACGTGAGCGGCCGCACCGAACTCGAAGTCAGCGTCATCAAGGACCTCGACATCGACGGTCCGCTTCTGCTTCCAAACGAGTCGGACCTGCCGGATATCGCCAAGCCGTACACGGACGCTGAGCGGGAGGCAGGCAAGGCCCTCGCCGCCGAACACCACGTCGATAACGTCGTCGATGCAGCGCCGCTCCAGATTATCGGGTCCGGCGCGACTATCAACGACGCCACCGAGAACGCGTTCGCACGGGCTGGAACGCTCTTCGGTATGTCAGAGGGTGAAGTCCGGGCACGCTGTACGTTCACCGGCGGCGTCGAAATCGCGCGACTGCCCGGCGTTGTCCAGCTCTCGATGCTCGCGCCGATGGGCCTCCTCGAAGAACAGGGGCTCGCCGGAACCGTCCGCGAACAGTACGACCTGTAGTTGGACGGCGGCCGTTGGCGTTCACCCACCTCGCATCGCCGGAAAGAGTTCGACCGCCGCGCCGGACGGGACCCGCTGGTCATGGGTCGCGTTGTCCCCGTCGACCATCACCCGCACACTCGGTCGGAGTTCGCCGTCCGCATCGACTAACTGTGACTCCGCACGCGGATACGCGTCGACGAAGGCCGTAATCACGGCTCCGACGGTGTCGCCATCGACCGTAATCTCGACTGTTTTCGCTCCTGTCGCCGCCCGGAGCGGCCCGTATACGGTCACGTCCACACTGCACAGTCAGGTCCCAGACCGCAAAAAGATACGTCTCCCGCTTGATGTCGCTGCTGAATGTGAACGGATTCGCCGCCAACACAGTCCGACCAGATCGGATACTCCGTCCCGGTTTGTGCGAATGCTATCGCGATTCGAACTGGAACGGAACGTAGAGTCGCCAGCGGCTATGACAGATGGCAAACAGACAAAAGAGGTTTATAAGCACAGTTGAAACCGAACAACTGCTACGATGCCCTCCAAGCAAGCCGTCAGTAGCCTCGGGAGTCTGCTCGCCGTACTCGGACTCGCCGGGGTCGCAACAGCACAGCCTACAGCCCCGGGTGGGAGTGCGGGCCCGGCCCTCAACGTTGTCCTCCGTTTCGGTGTCGGGTTTGTTATTCTCGCAGTTCTGGGTGCCGCAGCCGCCGCTATCGGCCCGACGTATACGACAAACGCCGTGCGGGAGATTCAGGATGACCCCGGCGACGCAATCGGCTGGGGGATTCTCGTCGGTATTCTGGTCCCCATCGGACTGGTGCTACTCGCACTGACAATTATCGGGGCTCTGGTCTCGATCCCCGGACTACTTCTCATCGGCATCCTCAGTCTCGTCGGTACCGGCATTACCGCCGTCTGGGTCGGGAACTCGGTTATTGGCGATGACGGAACCGTCAGCGCAACAGATGGCGTCGCCGGCGGGCTGTTACTGGCCGTCCCCTTCGCAATTCCAGTCGTCGGCGGCCTCCTCCTCAACCTCATCACGCTCGTCGGCCTCGGTGTCGTCGGACGCGGGCTGTACGAGAACTGGACGGACTAAGCGAGTGTTCGCCGACGGTTGAAGCGGTTTCTCTCGGGTTCAGCTCGCACCGGGACACCCGAGTTCGTGCGGGTCGTCGTACACCGCTGGCGGAATCGAGATGGCGGCTGGGTCACCGTACTCACTGTACTGGACCGTGATCGTGGCGGTTGCAGTCGCTCCACGCTGTGAGATTTGTATTCTGAGTTCCGACTGTACCGGTCGGTTCGTTTCCGGATCAAGCCAGAGTCGCGCCGTCGCGTTCTCAAGTGAGCCGCGGCGTAGCTCCATGTCGCCAGCCTGTCGGCGATCCATGAGTGACCTGATAGTCTCAGTGCTCGGTGACGCCGTGACAAGGACAGTCCGGTTACCGTCAAGCGTCTCATTGCCCCGCCAGTAGACGTTCGAGCGTTCGAAGAGCAGCAGTTGCCGATGGAGCGGCGTCGTGGTCGCCCACGGCTCGGAGCGCGAGACGTTCTCAACGGCGTAGCCACCCCAAGGGTCCTGACAGCCTTGGTATGCTCTGTACCCGTCGATGTAGGATTCGACCGTTTGGTCTTGTGTCCGCGTCGTCGCTTGCATCCGTTTTGCGGAAACGTTTACGGCACCATCGCCGTCGACTCTCACAGTCCGTGATTGCTCACCATCCGACGCTGTCACGTGCATGTCCATTTGGAACCGGTACGCGTCGACGGCGGCGACGGTGCTGTTCGCCTCCTCGACAGCCGTGACGGCTCGTTCGTCGCTCGGTGGCGGGCTATCAGTCATGAATGCACCACACCCGGCAAGGAAGGAAACGAGGCATACGGCGAGGACCAATCGTCGCATACAGTGTTCTCGCTCGCCCGTCCGTCTAAAACATCATGGGTCCGATTCGTGACAGCCCAACAGCTGAAAACAGCGCCCTCGCTACATCATAGGGGAAGCTCCCGGCAGAATGGGGTCACTGCGTCGTCAGTAACTCCACTTTCCCGGTTACGCGCATAGGTTGGAAGCAAGTGGAGACACAAGCACAGAATGCAAGTGATCAGGCCGCTCCGGTTGGAACTGCTGTCTGCCTGGCAATCGTCTCCGGAGAATCGTTATTTCCGCCTGATATGCAGTTCTGGCTCTAGCGTGGTGCAGACACCGCTATCTACTGTCGAGTTGGGCTTGCAGGTCCACGACTAGCACGTACGCCACCAGCGTGAGGACGAGCACCGAAAACCCGGTCCAGAGATGCAGATTCACTGCGCCCTCACCGACCCACTGTGGGACTGGCGAGCGTGCGACGGGCGGCTGGAGCGGCCAGAGCAAATCCGACGACACGTACAGGTTCGGAGGCAGGAGTTGTTGATTATCGGCTACCAGATGCGAGAGGTGGGCGAACGCAAACGCCGTTCCAAGTCGAGTCCGGTCCGTTCGGACTGCGTACGCGACGACGACAATCGACAGCGGAATCGCGAACGGGAGCGAGTGCATAAACACCCGCCCGGAGGGGATGAGATGAAGTTCGTACGCTAACGGCTTGTCGATGAGATCTGGGAACTGGCTGCCGAAGAACGTAACCGCGACCAACTGGAGCGACGGGAGGTGTCTGTCCCGGAGGAGTGCGTATACTGCGACAGGGAGGAGGGCGATAATGAAATGCTCGCTCGGGAGGACCATTCTCTGGTTAGTAGTGCTGAGGTCGTGTGCGAGGAAATGCCTTGTGTGGGATGCGGGTTTGCGCGTGCCATTGCGTTCCACACCGCTCGGTTCACAGAGGCGCTGTAAGTGTTCTTTCGGGTTAGTGCGTGTGAACCGCCTCGGGGTCAAGCCCCGAGGCACTCGGCCTGCTCCGCCAGTAGACCTGATTTCTGTGCCGCTATCGCTGGGACACAACCCACCGTGTCCAGTGTCTTTGGTAGCAGTTGGTTCGTGTCCGGAACGGTGTCTCTCTTTCGACGATAATTGCCAGAGCGACTCCACGGCTGCCGCCGTAGGTGGTCTTTGGGACGGTCTCGCGAGGATGCACGTGATAGAGCGTGTGATTGTCCCTGCCTAGTTGACGAGAAGCCTGTCCCAGACACACCTCGCACCGAGTGTACTGGCTGTCAGTGTCTGAACGACAGCTGCCAATCTCAGACACACCTCACACCGAGTGAAGATTGGTTTATCCACTGGCTCCGATGAACGTCAGATAACGGGGTGTGAACTGGCAAAAGCCGCGAAGTCGCAAGCAGAATCGAGTATCCGACCAGACTGGTATCTTACAGTAGTCCGCGAGTGGCTCCCACAGGCACACACCACGTACCGAGTGTACTGGCCACTGATCGTTGTCGACAGAGACACATTATGAGCCGAGTGGCAATCGTGCACCTTCCGCTAGTCGTTCAGTTTACTGTTGGTAGACGGCATGCCACTAGTGAGAGGGGAACGGGTTCGTGTATCCAGATATCGTCCATCGTAGGCTGTGTACCGTATGGCGTGTAGCCGTGCGTAACCGAGTGTGAGCACTGTGCCGTTACACTCGGTAGGTGGTGTGTACTTTCTAGGTGCTAAATATATAAAGCAGTTCGTAATCGCATTGAATTCGGTTTTGAGGGGTTCTTGAAGTTTTCACTCGTTGTCCGGTCGCCACGCTTATGATACAGGGATGATTCTGATAGGGTAGATAATGTCTGGCTCAAATGAGGACGATAATATCTTCAAAACTGGCGGCATATTTGCTAACAGGGAGTTGGTTCGAGTCGGCCACGTCCCTGATCTAGAGCGGGTCGTCGGCAGAGACGACGAAGTCAGCGCTATCGGGCAAGCACTCGGTCCGGCAACGGTCGGCGGCCCACCGGAGAGTACGATCATATACGGCAAGACCGGAACCGGAAAGTCACTCGTTGCGAGGTGTGTGTCTCGTGAGGCTCACTTCGAGGCACAGGCAAACGATATCTCGTTTCAGCAGGCGTACGTCGACTGCTCCGATTATCAGACCGACGCAAAGGCAAGCCGGGAGATGGCACGCAAACTAGTGGCGAGCCTCGACGCAGATATCGATGTCCCGCGTGTCGGAATCGGAGCCGCCGACTATCGTGACATCACCTGGGACCTACTTGAGGAGTACAACATTAACTCACTGGTCGTCATTCTTGACGAAATCGACAAGCTAGACGACGACGAACTGTTGCGTAGCCTCTCCCGAGCTCGAGAGAGCGGGAAGGCGGAGGCGCACGTCGGTGCCATCTGTATCAGCAACAAAATCGAATATCGCGAGCGATTGAGCGAACGCATCGACTCCAGTCTCCAAGAGAACGAACTCGTCTTTGACCCCTACGACGCCGGCCAGTTACGGGCGATTTTGGAAAACCGGACGGATGCCTTCGAACCAGACGTGTTGGAGCCCGATGTGATCCCGAAGGTGGCGGCTCTCTCAGCCAAAGAACACGGGGATGCACGGAAAGCGATCGATACGCTATACGAAGCTGGTCGTCTCGCTGAGAAACAGGGGACGGGGACAGTCACAGTCTCGCACGTCGATGACGCCGTCCAGCAAGCAGAGGTGAACCGCTTCGAGAAACTCGTGCGTGGGACGACGCCGCATGTGAAATACATCCTCCGGGCGCTGGCGCTCCTCACGGTCGACAACCCCGCGCAGGAGGCCTTCCGAACCCATCAGATCTATACGCTCTATCTGGAGGTCGCAAAGCAGGCTGGGGCAGACCCGCTCTCCGAAGATCGCGTGTACCGGCTGCTGAAAGAACAGTCGTTTCTCGGGGTAACTGAATCGAATCATACAGGGGGTGGACAGGGTGAAGGGAGCTACCTTGAGCATCGACTGCTTCGGGATCCAGCGGTTGTCATTCAGGCTATAGATGCCTCAGCGACGGGCGGGGACCCATGACGATGTTTCACTCGTTACGAGGTGTGTGGGTCGGCTACAGTATTAAACGCAGACGAGGGACAAAGCGCAGTTCTGGTGTCGCTAGAGCTCAGGTTACCACGATCCGTCAATAGCTCGCTGATACACGGTTTCGGCCTGATCTGCTACCGCATCCCAGTCATATTGCTGTGCGCGTTCGACCGGATCTTCCGATGGTCGTTTCCCGCCTAAAACAGCGTCAAGCGTTTCGGTAAGCGAGTCAACGGTAGGCTCAACGAGGAAGCCCGCACCATCGATGACCTCGTCTGCCGCCGAATCTGGGTGGTCCGCAGCAATCACGGTGCAGTCGGCAGCCATCGCCTCGACGAACGTAATTCCGAATCCCTCTCTCGTTGAGGGAGACGCGAATATGTCTGCAGCCCGCATATGGCCGAGAACATCCTCGTACTCTTCGAGAAAGCCTAACATCGAAACGCGGTCGGCGTGTGTCAGTGATTCGCGTTTGGTATCCAGCCGGTCACGCTCCGGGCCGTCACCGATGATCCCCAGCGTGACCTCATGCCTGTCGGCGACTGCATCGAAAGCCTCTAGCAGAATGTCAACGTTCTTGTGCTCGATCAGTCGACCCGCAAAGACGATTTCGTAGCCGGTGTCGGGGCGGGGGGCCGTCTGGACCTGCTCGGTGTCGAGTCCGTTGGGCACCACCTCGATATGCTCGCGGCTCGGACCGATGGCAGCGAGGTTGTCCGCAGTGATGCCTGAAACCGCAATCGGATGCTGGGGTGTCCTGGCGGTGAGTTGTTCGACGAGTTTGCCACCCGGAGCGAGCGGGCCAAGGTACTCCTCCCAGTAGTCGCCCCAGACCTCGTGCCAGGTCGTGACCACTGGTGTGCTAGTCCCGAGGCTAGCAAGCTTCGTCGAGAGAACTGGAAAATACGGGAAGACGCTAGCGATCGCAAGGTCGTGTTCATCGTTGCTGAGACGTCGACGGAGCGGAGGGAGTGCCCGAGCCGCAAAGTCGATGGCCTCGGTGATGGACCGGCGGTCGTCTTCGTAGAGCTCTGCTTCTGGGGCGACTGCACGGAGGGTCATTCCCTCGTGTGTGGTCTCTGCCGGTCCGTCCCAGAAATGTCGGCCGTAGATGGTGATGTCGTGGCCCTCGTCGGCGAGGCGGGTGCCGATTTCGTGGATTCGCTTTTCTGCACCCCCGGTGACGAACGGATATATAACGTTGCTTATAAAACAGACATCCATCACTATGTGAATATCATTTCCCATAGGACCATCTTGAATACTCTGTTTCAGTGAACGGCGTAGACTGGTTCAAGCTGGACAGCTAAACGGCGTAGCTCAAACGAATTCGGTGATGACTTAGAGAGTCGATTGGTTGTTTTTGCGTTCAATCGTTTGGTATACAGGGTGCAGTAATTACTAGCTTCGGAAGAATGAAATCACATCCGAAGAAAGAGCCGGATACATGACTGCTTCCCCGCGGAATATAATCCTGCTTTCTGCGGACGCACTCCGGGCAGACCACCTCTCCTGTTACGGATACCATCGAGAAACCTCACCCGTCCTTGATGAGTTTGCCGAGGAGAGTATTCGGTTCACAAATGCCTATAGCGCTAGTTCACACACACGCGAAGCGGTCCCTGCGCTGTTGACCGGGGAGTACCCCGATGTGGCAATCAACGATAGCTACCGGCTTGCAACAGAGACAATCGCCTCTCACCTTTCGGAAGCTGGGTTCGCGACCGGAGGGTTCCATTCTAATCCGTTCGTTTCGAGAGCATATGGCTTCGATCAGGGCTTCGATGAGTTCGATGATGATCTCCACTTCGGCCAGCACAAACTCGTCGCCCTGGCCCAACGCGCACTTGACAAACTACGAAATCGCCATTATGCTCGGGCCGAAGAGATCAACGAGCGGTCGCTGTCGTGGATTGATTCGCTGGATTCTGACGAGCCGTTCTTCCTCTGGAACCACTACATGGACACCCATGGGCCATATGAGCCACCGGGTGAGTACGCAACGCTGTATGCAGACAAGAAACTGTCCGGCCGCGATGCCCAGTCGCTGTACCAGCGTGCTATTGATAAGCCGGAATCGATTACCGAGGAAGAACGTCAGTTGTTGATTGATCTCTACGACGCCGAAATCCGATACAACGACGAGTATATCGGTGAGTTCCTGAAGGAACTCCGGAACCGGGGTTTGCTGGAGGATTCGCTACTGGTGGTCACGGCTGACCACGGAGATGCATTCGGCGAACACGGGTACTACGAGCATCCACGGTACTTGCATGATGAGATAACGCACGTCCCACTGCTCGTCCGGGAACCCGGGAAGACGGATAGGACGGTAGAGACACCGGTAAGTACGTTAGATATCGTGAGTACATTCAAACAGATCGCCGGACAGGATATTGATTCCGAGCGAGTCTCATTGCTAGACCAATTTGACGGTGGCCGTACGGTATTTCTCCAGGCCCGCGGTGAGGACGAACACAGCCACATTCGTCGATACGCGCTTCGGACACAGGAAGGTTCCTGCTTCTGTGAGCGCGATCGTGAGAGCGGTTCGGTTGAGTTCGGGGAGTGTTCGAACCGCTCACTCCGTGAGGATCTGGAAGCACACGTTACCGAACGAGTTCAACTGGAAAGTGACGGAGAGGAAGGTGACGAAGATGAGGTAGATGAGGAAATCGAACGTCGGTTGAGTGCACTGGGTTACAAGGAATGATTCGATGAAAATCGCGATGTTACAGGACGACTGGTGGCCCCGAACAGGTGGAGGCCCTGTTCATGTGAAGGAACTATCAGTGGCACTTGCGGAGAACTTCGGCCACGAGATCGATATCTACACACGCGCTCTCCAGCAAGACGGAGAGCAGTATAAAAACACAGAACAGTTCGCGGATGGTGCAGTTACGCTACATCGACTTGGCCCCTGCACAGAGTATTGGAATCCCGTTGGCCGTGTCGTTTCGATGGTGACACCACTCCCCAAGCTTCTCACCGGTGACTACGATGTCATCCACGGTCACACATTTCTGCCCGCGATGCCGACTCGCCTCGGGAAGGCAGTAACGGACGCTTCGACCGTATTTACCGTACATGGAACTGCAATCACATCTGGTGTTGGTCGAGACACGTCGAAACTCGCCGGTGCCAAACTACGTATCGAACGGCAGTTCGTCCTCGGATTCGACTACGACCATGTAATTTCGGTCAACAACGAACACGTCGGTCTGCTTGCTGACCACCATCCAAACGTGAGCTGTATTCCCAACGGCGTTGACCTGGACCGTTTCTCTAGCGATCAGGAACGGGGTTCAGACATCATATTTCTCGGTCGCCTCGCACCCAAAAAGCGCGTCTCTGACCTGATTCGGGCATTTGCACAGGTCGAGTCAGAATTCTCGGACTCGAACTTGATCATCGTTGGGACTGGGCCGAAAAAAGAGGAACTAGTTGAACTTGCAAACGATCTGAACGTGAGCGATCGAGTGGTATTCGAAGGCCGCGTTTCCGACGAAGCGGTCACGAGACACTATGCATCCGCAGGTGTCTTCGTACTGCCATCTGTCTGGGAAGGACATCCCCTTACGCTGCTGGAAGCTTGGGCTTCCGGTGCGCCAGTAATTGCGACCTCAGTAGAAGGAATCGAAGAGTTCGTCGATCATCGAGAGACAGGCTATCTCGTCCCGCCCAAATCCCCCGATGAACTGGCTGACGGGGTCCGGTTTGCACTCGATAATCCAGATGCGGCCGGTGAATGGGGCGAGAACGCACGGAAGTTAGTTGAAGCGGAGTACTCGTGGGACGGTGTCGCAGAGCGTACCCATCAACTTTACACTGACATCGCCTGAAATTCGCTTCTGGAATCTATTCCATATACCCGAGGTCGGCGAGTCGATCTTCAACATCGTCAGTTGGGCCACTCTCCGAGTCCGATATTTCACGGTACTCTCCAGCGAGTTCATCCCAGTCGATCCGCTCATCAGCCTCAAACGGACCTAGCACTTCTCCATCGGTTTCGCTGTCCACGGGCAATCCAAGTGCCGCCGCGACTGTGGGTGCAATATCATAGATTGAGGCCCCTGTCTCAGGATCAACGTCAAGATCCCGATTCGAGATGAGGATCCCCTCTGGCTTGTGATTCTTGTGGGGATACCGACGGAAGGTATCTACGATGGATCCGCTCACATCGTACTGATAGTCCCGTGGAACAAGCACGATGTCGGGTGCGTCTTCTAAATGCGGACCCTGATACACCCTCTCACGAGGAAGCACCTCATCAAACACGAGATCTCCGTCCGGATCTCGAACTTGGGAGAGCTCGTTGATTAGTTCCTGGCGAACGTCATCATACTCCTCAGGAGACACCTGTCCGTTTGGTTCTCGACCTTCGACGTTCAGATGGATTCCGAGGCTATTGAACAGGAGCTGATAAGCGACCGAATTCCCATGATCAACGACTTGGTTTTGGGCGGCTACCAACGCATCCTCGGGCAGGAGTCGTTCGATTGTCTTGTCAAGACCGACCGCTCCAAGTCCGCTGTGGATCCGGCGGGGCGATAGCCCGACTGCTGATAGAGCGCTAGTAACAGTCCCGACAGCGGCGGTAACACCGGTCGACCCATTGTTGTCAACCCCTTTTAGCTCATCCTTCATTTGACGGAAGTACTGCGCCTCTCCCGTTGTGGTCTCACAGTAGCCGTTTTCGGCGAGCCAGGAATTGGCGTAGAACGTCCACTCATAGTCACCCATACCGTGGTCAGAGGCAATGAACACGTCTGTGTCGTCATCCCCCAAATCGACGATATCGCCAACGAATTCGTCGACGTTTTCGAGCACTTCCCGAATTTGGTCCCGGTCATCAAGACCGTGGAAGATTGAGTCGGTGACTTGGAACTGGACAGCTAGAAGGTCCCATTCGTAGCGTTCGTCCAGAAAGCGGGCCATGTCGCGGCGGTGGCGGGCGACGCGGGTGTACTCCTTAATTGGGTCCTCTTCAGTTCCGTAGCTGGGGTAGATTTGATACTTGCCATGCTCATTCTCGTATTCACTTCGGATCTCTGGTGGGGAGAACTCAACATCTTCCGCGGCAAGATAACCAGGCACAACAGCACCGTTTTCCAACTCAGGAGCTGGATGTGTTACGGGGTAGTTGATTACCAGATGGGTTTGTTCTGCTTCGTCAGCAGTCTCAAAAAGATACGGAGCGTCAACGGATGTCCGGTCAATTAGGTTCTTTTCGTATCCGGTAGGTGTGAAAAAGTCGAAGATGCCATGAGAGCCAGGATTACGGCCGCTAAGCAAGGAAGGCCACGCACAGGGTGTCCATGGGGGTATAGTACTATCAAGTACAGATTTATTACCGTCGTTGGATATTCTGCTTAGTGTGTCAAGGACACCATCTTCGAGCCATTCCCCGACTTCGTCGGTCCCCAATCCGTCTAAACCGATGAGGATAGCTGAGTTTTTGTTCATATTATCACACATATCACGTATGAGTCCAATACCCTTTTGCGATGGACATTCAAACAGTAGTATACTAAACACTGAGGTGTTTAAATATTAAGATCCTGATGTTGAGCGGACAGTTAGGTGTTGGTGGCGTTCCTAAAGTGATATTCAACATAAGTAAGAATCTGATAGCTAATGGTGAAAATGTTGAAGTGGCGTTTCTTGGTGGAAATGATGCTGGAGAGTCCCGGTTTAGAGAGGCAGGAATTCCTGTCACACAGTTAGGCAGATCGCCCCAAGATCCACGTGGTATTAAGAATCTAATCAGTCATCTAGCTAGTTCGAAGCCAGATGTCCTACATACACATATGGCAATTGCATCTGCTGTAGGAAGAGTTGTAGGCAAAGCTACTCAAATCCCGGTTGTCTCAACGATTCATACGGACTATAAGAACCGAACATTCCCTGCAAAGTTCATTGACTATACTACCAGCGGTTTAAGCGATATGAATATTTCTGTATCGTCTGCTGTACAGAAATCGTTACCCCAATCATTTGATTTTGGAAGTCATTCCCAGATTATACATAACTGCATTGATTCGAGCTATGTTTATCAAAAGGGGAATACTCAGTGGTCAGAAAACAATTGGACAGATGGTATACCAGAATATCAACCCTTAGTCGTGACTGTAGGGCGGTTTGACCCAAAAAAACGCCATGAAGATTTGATCCGGGCACTTGACATAATACATCAAAAAAGAGAGGATGTCGTTGTCGCTATGACGGGGTGGGGAGACCGTCGTGAACAACTTGAAAAAGTGGCTCAAGAGGCTAATGTCCAAGATAGCGTGTTTTTTGTTGGCAAAGTTGAGAACCCATATTCTTTATTCCATCATTCAGACATAATTTCATTCCAATCTCTGCATGAGGGATTCAGTATTGCTATGCTTGAAGCAATGGCATTTGGGACACCTATTGTGGCAACAGATATACCTCCATTCCGTGAAGCGCTTGGGAAGAGCTACCCCCTAGTACCGACTAGATCTCCAAATGAATTGGCTAATAAGATTCTCCAGTTTTTGTCAGATAAGAAAATGGCAAGACAGCTTGGCGACCATGTTCAAGAAAGAGTGAATGAACGTTTTTCTGGCTCAAAGGCTGCTAGAAGTTACTCAGAGGTATACTCAAAAGTGAGTGATGAAAATAGGAAGGGCTAAAATGGATAATCCCGAAATGCAAAATAATCCGACAAAAGACACTATGCCTAGTTCAAAACCAAACATCTTATTTTTAGTATTTGATACCGCACGTGCGAAAACGGTTCTTCCAGGTCTTAAAACTGGGCTAATGCCAGCAACTGCGGATTTAGCTCAAGATGGAACAATCTTTACTAAGGCCATGACAACCGCACCTTGGACTCTCCCATCTCACTCTTCAATGTTTACTGGGATGTACACAAGTGACCATTCTACACATGCCGGTTCGCATATGTTCGAACCGGAAGCATCTCCTCTCCCCGAAAGACTCAATCAGACGGGATACAAGACAGCTGCTATCTCCGGTAACATCTGGATTAGTCCCGAGTTCGGTTTCGATAAGGGATTTAATCAATTTTCGATGAAGTATGATAGGCTATGGGAAGGCGCAGATCTATCAGAATTCAGTAGTAAAGACGGTATAAAAGGCCGTGCTGAAGCACTTTTACAGACACTCGATGGGCCAGATTCTCTGTCCAAAACGATTTTTAATTTATTATGGGCTAAAATAATGGGCGGAAGACATGACGATGGGGCTCGACAAACTACTACTAGAACAATCAATTGGATCAGGAATCATAATACATCTGAATCCCCATTTTTCTTCTTTATCAACTACCTTGAACCACATCTCGAATACAATCCACCTGATGGATTCATCGGCGAATTTGTCCCGGATGATCTTACTGATAATGAGATAGAATCTGTGAACCAAGATCCCTGGGAATATATTGCTGGAAATGCTGAGATGGATGACCGAGATTTTGATTTGCTTGAAGGGCTGTACAAGGGAGAGCTTAGATATCTGGATTCTCAAGTCGCACGTCTAGTATCCTCTCTAAAGCAGATGGAAGTATATGATGATACCACAATTGTCATTGTTGGAGATCACGGTGAGAATATTGGTGATCATGGGCTTATGGATCATCAGTATTCCCTACATGAGACGCTCTTACATGTTCCTCTTATCATTAAATGGCCAAACAGCTATGATAGTGGTGAGGAACATAACGAGCTGGTTGAGCTACGCGATCTTTTTCCGACGATCTTAGAAGTAGCCGGTATTGGGGCGGACACTAACACAAAGTGTTCGTCTAACTCTCTTGTGCCTCAGCAGGGAACTTTTGATTCAAGAGACTTCACAATCAGTGAATATCTAGTGCCTCAGCCATCGATGGATTCACTTCAAGACCAGGTGTCGTCGTTTGACTCACACGCAGAGGTGTTTGATAGAGCATTACGTTCGATCCGCACTACAGATTGGAAATTGATCGAATCGGAACATGATGATGTCGAACTCTATGACTTGACGAATTCATCCGAAGAAGCAGAAGATGTTTCACAAGAGTATCCCCAAGTTGTAGCTAATCTCCGGCAACAGCTAACCGTAGAACGGGGTCAACTTAACCGGGGTACGACTGGAAAAATGGAGATCACGGATAGTAGCAAAGAGCGATTAGAAGAGCTGGGATATCTTCAATAGTTATTAGTTTGTCATTATCCCCCTGTTTATACTATCATAGGTTTCTAATGGAATATTTGGGGATAGTTCAATCGTCGTGTTTAGTTAATGGTGAAAAGTGAGGCGAGAGAATTTCTTGCTGGTTCATGGCAGAAATCAGCCGTCTCAGCGGAGATAGAGACTGAATTGGTTTGGATTTTGTGGAGCACGAGCGGACATCCGTGTCGGTGATAGGGGTCGGTATTAAATCCCACGTTGCGTGACTGTCGCTGTCGATTACCGTCCAACTACTCAATTCGGAGGGTGCCGAACGCAGTCGCAAACCCATCCACGATTGACACGAACTTGGTACGGTGAATTCGTGAACTCGTTTTGGTGTGTGTCACTCACAACATCAAGGAGACTCTGAACCCATGAAATCAAGCTATGTCTGGCAATTCACCACGGCCAAAAGAATGATAACAAGAGACGCGGCGATCGCTAAAGCCATCGACGAAGAGACGCCGGTCACCAGGACAACTGATGCGGAGAGAAGATGAAGTCCTGGATAAATCGTCTCAATCAACTCAGATGTGTATATTATATCCCGGATCATCCCGGCATGGTTCATGTGATATCCGAATTTGATAATATATCCCAATGCTTTTGCAATATATGGGAAGACCACACTCAACAATAGCACTGGACAGGCCGTCTAAACAACACCGTCAACATCACAGAAGAGTATGACGTTGGTCCTGACGACGACCTTGGGGCTGCGATCAATCAAGCCCGCACTGACTACGGCCTCCACAAACAGAAATTCGTCGTCTCTCCTGGCGATTACACGATCAAAACGCCAATCGACTATACCGAGGCGGGCGACGGCCTCAAAGACAACGGCCAACCGACACACGAGATAGTACTGACTGGCTGTAGCATAGACATTGAGTCACGCATCGGGTGGGACTTCACGAATCTCGGGAAGGCAGACGTGAGTATTGTCGGGCCTGGTCAACTGCAAGCCACCGACAGCGCGAACGTCGAGGCGGCTGTGTTGCTGGCTCGTGGCGAAGACAGTGACGGGAACGTCGGGGCCTGTGCGTTCACGACGTGGAAGGACATCCGCATTTACGGTTACTTCACACAGGCTGCGTTCGTGAACGTGGCTGCTGAGGCCCATACGTACATCTCGACCGAGTTTAATAATCAAGAGCCCACGGGCTGGTGCTATCACGCGGCCTCAGCGGACCAGGGTATCGTCAGCTCCGAGTACGCGACAATTGCTAATTCTATCTCCGCGTGTTCGACGAATCGCTTTGTCCGCTGTGGGTTCCGCAAAAAGACTGGGCCGAATCAAGACGAGCAAGGGATTATCCATCTGAAAAACGTCTCCTCGTGGACGTTCGATACCTGTTACCCGTCGACTCCTGTTGATACGGAGCCTGTGTTCGTCATCCCCGGCGGGAAGGATATGCAGTCGATGGAGTTTCTCAACATCATGGTCGACAACGGGGGGGACCTCTTCCAGTTCGACGTTCACAGTGGGGAGACGGCGAACGTGCCGGGCATGACCGTCTGCGCAGGCCGACACGCCTACAATGGCGACATGATGGTCAACGTTGGCGCGGGCGATCTGGTTCTCAAAGGCTCCGATATCTGGAGTTCTAACGGTGGCTACTACCCCAACAGCCACACGATGAGCGGTAACATCGACATCGACAAAATACAGTTCTGCGAAATCGGCATCAAGCGAATTTTTGGCGATTTGATTGCCTACAACCTTCAGAAATCTATCATCAAAGGCCCGAAAAGCAAAGTCTCCGTCTCCAATATCGACGGGAACAACACGTTCATCGACACAGAAAACGGCAATATCGAAGTTGGCAAAATAACTGCGACAACAGCGCAATCAACTAAACAAGCGTGGAATGACGTAACGGGCAATCGGACACTCGGCAACTGGCGTGACGTACAATCGGCGGATACCGACCTGCGGGTCACGCTGGAGGCAGACAATTCAGAGGCGAATACGTGGGTCTTAGAGGTTAGATCGGACAATCTTGCATCAACAAAACTCGACATTGTGGACGAGACGCTGGACGCAGGCGACCGACGCACGCTCTGCGGGGAGGTGCCATCCACAGGCGATAACTACCAGTATCGGGCCAGTGTCGTCAATGGGTCAGCCACAGTCGACACTTGGGCAGAGGCGTTCTGATACTACTGATTGTGACTTTAGCAATTCCTCGGCGGTCGCTATCGAAGTGAGGGACGACAATCTAACCCTCTGTCCGATTGCGCTGGTAAAGAGCGGCCCCATTTGACGAATACACTTTGTTATACCCCGCGGACTGAGACATATGCTGAGACGGGTTGTACTGGAGTTGATAGCCGCCAAGGGGACCTCGTACACGATCGACGCCAGGACGAATCGCGACGTACTTCTGATTAAATGACCCATTTAAAAGCGAGCCATTTAGCGGAGCGGTTCCTGGTGTTGCCGTTGCATGGCCTGTGCGGTATGGTATGCCAAAGATCTCTGTTTGACTGGGTGTGAGTTCGTGAGCGTAGAACCCGTCCATTCCAACATCGTTCGGTGCGTAATCTGTCATCGACATCTTCGAGTGGAGTTCGCTATTGGTCAGATGCCATCGTGGGCCGGCTGGGTGATCAGGGGTAACCGTTACTGTAGCAACTTGGGCGAGGATGAGTCCACCTGCAAAGACAATTAAAGCTCCAATAACGACCGACTGGACCGTGTTCTGGTGAGCAGAGATCGTGTCCACGAGTTCTGACCGAACGAGCGAGTGGCCTACCCAAAAGCCGGACAGAACTACCAACGCGCTGAATGACCACTCCGAGAGGAGGAGTAGCCGTTCGAGAGAGAGGTTTGTCGACAGTAGTGCAAACCCAATCGTGACGCCATGAGCAACCACAACACCAACGACAGCCGCACTCCGGGTGTCTTGCCGAAACCACCACATGATGGGTGTTGCGAGAGCAGCGAGGCCAGTTAATACGAGCCAGCCAACATTCCCGACAACGGTTCCAACAATCCCTCTGTTTAGTGGAATTGCCTGTGTGAACGAAGGAGGGGCAGGAGGACTGGCACTGACCCGCTCACCGAGTAACGGAAGAAGGACTGTGAGAAAGACAGACCGAATCCATTCAGTGAGCCACATAAATTGGATGAGAAAGAGTGCGAGAGCGATGATGCCGCTTTTAAGAAGGACAGGGTCGTGAGTGAGGTTGTTGAGGCCACTGGCGCGGAACGACATGCTGGTTCTAATGAGAAGGGCCATGAGGCTTGCAATAGCGCAGATCAAGACGCCCAGTTTGTGTGTAAAAAAGAGCCCAATGAGGAAGAAGTATATCGGCACCCAGTTGCGCCTACTCGGTTGAGAGATAAGGCGGAAGAAGGCGATAAGATAACCTGCCCAAAAAAGCACCGCTAAAATTTGTGGAAGCGGCCAGTAGGCGAATTTCCAAGTCATAACACCGACGGCCCCAAGCGTGGCTGCCAATCCGGCTGCCATTCGTGTGTATTCGTCGGGCGCGAGTTGGGCGGCAATATATGCGCTGACAATCGGGCCGAGGACGCCGAGCAACAAGGCATACACTGCGAACGCGGTTTTCACCGAAACGCCCGAAATGTGCGCTACCTCGGCTGTATAGATATGAAAGAGTGGTGCATTGCGATAGAATCCAAGTCCACTAATCGACTCGATTTGTCCCGAAAAAGCCACCCGATTGACGGCTGCCGCAACGCGGTCTGGGTCGAGCCCAATATAACTTGAGGGCCATAGATATAGAAAAAGGCGGTAGATCGTCCCGAGCCCGACAGCGAACAATACCCATACTCGAAAATCCAGACCCCGGCCAACCGCCAATGTCGTGAATGTTGATGTCACAACTGCAACAGGAACCCAAGGATACAGTGATTCTGTCTGTTCTGCCTGGAAAATTGCCACAGATAAAATCATCAACAGGACGATTGCTGCCGCTTTTGCCCTGTAGATGTTGTTTGTTTTGTGCTTTTGAAAAGTCCATCCTGCCATTGCTCATTTACACATGATGCATCATTAAGTAGTTTCTGTGTCATATCGTGCTACATGTCGCAGAGTTCGTCAGCTGATAAAAAGAGCCAACCAAATGAAGAGTGGTTACTGTTGCAAAATATTATCGTGCGATTCTTTTTTCAGTCTGCCTGTCGATTTTAACACTCCATTCTCCATTTTACGGGGCCGAACATGGCGCATGGCCCCGGGGAGAACGTCTTTTGATGCAATTGCCTTTGGATGCCTTGTTGGTATTTTGTCTATCTTTACTACTCCTGATTATAATAGGCGCAGTAGCCTTTTTCAGCGACCGCTTTCACAGCGCAATCCGGGCGTAGCGCCGCCATGCAGTAGCGCCGGCAGATCACGGCATGTTGATAGTAAGTTGGTAATGCATCACAGGTGCGAATTGGCTGAATTAAAGTGGAGTGTCTTGACTACGGACTGAGCAGTTGAATCTGCGCTTCGCTGCTGTACCCAACCCCCACCGACAGCCATGCCTACGGTCACAATCGACCCCGATGGGGGTGTGGAATATACAATCCATCTGGCCTCAGACTCCGCGCCGGTCGGCGAGCCCGCGAACAGCCAGACCGACTACCCCGACAATGATGAGATCGCGGGCTACTCCAATTACTGGACCACGACGATCGAGATCAACGGTCGCGTCAAGCGCGTCAACGCTAAGTGTGCCGATGTGACCATCAAGTGCATCCCCGACCAGTCAGCCGACGGCTAGCAGGCCTACGGCGGCGACCCCTACGCCGTGCCCGGCCGCATCTAGGCCGAGCAGTTTGACCGCGGCTCCGGGGCGGTCAGCGAACAGGATGGACCGCAGTACGACGGCGACGAGCGGTTGCGGACGTTCGTCGACCCGATCGACAGCTGGTACGACTGGGCCTAGCAGCGCCTGAGCAGTATCAACATGGAGGGCGGCGAGCGAGTGGTGCGGCTGCCAAGCTATGGGTCCGGCGTCGACGTGGACTAGCTGGCACTGCGACCGGCGACAGCGTCGGGCTACGGCAGCGGGGATTACGGTACTGGTGGGTACGGCGGGTAGACTCTTTTCGCGGTGGCTCGCAGTAGATTCTTGTTTGGAAGCGGGCAGCGGCGGTGCTGTTCAAAACTTCCTGCATTCGGTGATTATCTTGCTAGCTATGGACTCAGGACGATTCTTTCACGATCTGTTGGAGGACGTTTGTTTGTTCTGATTTTAATCTGCTAATTCTTTCTTGATCTAGCTTTGCTGGTGAGGACTTAATGGACTTATCTAGTACCTTATCAAACAGCTTTCCTCTTGGCGTATCAAACCAAAACTGGGCTTTGTTACCATATGAGAGAGTAGGAACGCATGCGTGTATGCGATCTGAATGGGTTACTTCTGAATTAGAGTAGAAGAAAAGATAATCCTCCAAAATATCTGATATAAATATATTGTTTCGTTCGTCCAAAAGCGTTCTTTGATCTCGATTTTTACTATATTTTTGTACAATATTTCCGTGCGGCTCTTTAAATGGGAAATGATCTGGACGGATTATTTCCCCTGGCGAGTTGATTGCCGGCTCTTCCTGTTTATCGAACGTATGGACACTGATTTCAGTGTTTACCTCTGGTGGCTCGTACCAGTCGCTGATATAGAATGCACAATCAATTCCATCATGGGACTGGGCCGCGACATCGGAATAACATTTGTATGCTTCTTTATCTCTGGTAAGTATCCCGGCAGGGTCGATATCCTCAAGCACTTTCCGGACAGACCGGCATGTGCTTGATTTGTAGTCTCCTCCGCCTACTCCAAGGAATATGATTTCTGTGCCCTGTTCTTGCAGATGTTCGAGAGTTGGACGATATACATCTAGTGCCCATGGTGTAAGAACACACCCTGGTAGAACTGCTATATCTACATCAATGTATTCGGCTACATTGACCATCCTTTCTTGGGTGGTAGATTTACTCTTGAATTTGTTTTTTATTTGTTCTTCAAATTGTTTTCCTAGGGTATCTTGAGGCAACAGACCTTCATCATGCCGATCAGCAGCCCAGTTTGGATAACCGCTCACCTCGATCACCTCCGCATCCGGAACTGCTTTGTTCAGTAGTGCTTTCGCACCTTTATCGATAAACCCATTTCCGATATTGACTTGCCAAGTCCGTAATAGAGCGATTTTCATTTCAACAAAATCACCTTTTTCCCGATGGTACTATTTCTTTTCGGACTAGTTTAGTTATATAGGAAGGTTTGAACGGATCTCTGTGAGTAGTTCTTTATCTTCCTGTGTAACGGACCCAGTGGTAATCAGAGTGCCCAAGCCTATGAGGAGACAAGCTCCACCCAGAATTATTGATTTACCAAACTCGACGAGAAGACTGCCAGACATCGTCATCACCTGTGAAAACGCTAATCCTCCAAGAAAGCTTGCTGCTGCCATCACAACGGATGATTTATCAACAACAGGTATAGAGTGACGGATATATAGATCAAAGGACTTGAGCAGGTTCATAATAGTATAGCCAATCATTGACGCAATAGCCGCACCAAGAATCCCTACATACGGAATCAATAATATATTCAAACCGACATTTAGACCGACTGCTATTAGATTATAGTATAGCACTACCCGTGACCTTCCAAATCCAAGTAATGCCTCTCCATTTGGACCTACAACTGCGTCAATGTATAATCCAACAGCAAGAGTACTAATTAGCGGGGCTATTTCCATAATCTGATACTGATCTCCAAAGATAGCTATGAGAGGATCAGGACTCACAATCAGAACTAGGAAAGCAGGTGTGGTTAAGACTAAGATCCATTTTGTTGTCTGTTGATAAACTGTAGTTATTTCGGACTCTCTTCCTGTTGATAGTAATTCAGATACTTTCGGATAGAGGAGAAATGAAAAAGCTGTCTGGAATAGCCCAAGAAGAGCTGTTATTGTGACCGCTATTTCATACTTTGCAACCTCTACTTGTGATATATAGTATCCAATTAGAATCTTATCAAAGTAGGAAAGCAAGATAAATACAGACGAGGACAGCAGAAGAGGAAGACTGAAACTGAACAGTCCCATTAAGTCAGTATCCGAACTCAATGTTGGTGCCCAACCACCTTTCTTGATTAGGTATAAACCCATCATTGCGGCTAAACTAGCTGAACAGAAATAAGCTAAGGCAACGGAAGTACCTGTGCCGATTATGAACACTGCAAGAGAAGTCAATAATAGGCGTCCACCAGGCCAGAAGATCTTTGTCAATAGTACAAACCCTTGTGATTCCATTTTTCCACGTAAGATACCGCTGATCAATTTATACTGGACAAAAAACGGAATTGACATTACAAATGATAGGATTAGAAGTTCGTCAACTGTTGTATCAAATAAGTATATGCGAACCTGTTCATAGAAGATGGTTCCAAAAATTGATACTATAGCCCCGGTAATTGACACTATGAGCAGAGAATATGTAATATACGAATTTCTCAAATCATCTGTGATATCTTCTGATATATATTTAACAAGTCCTTGGTTCATGCCGACTAGGCAAGATGTAGACACTAAATTAACAATAGATATTCCGAGGACGACAGCGCCAAACTCGTCAGTAGGTAAGTAACGGGCAGAGATGATCCTGATTATAAAGCTACCTCCCATACTTAGTATAGTTCCTAACAAAACGAGAACTCCAGCGATACCAATGTCTACTGTATCATTCTTAGTCATTAGGTGAGTTGTGAGAGATGTATTGATGACTCCACGCACTTATACCACAGCACCACCACAAATATAACATTGAGGATATAATTGTCGCCTGAATGGAACCAAACATATGCATTGTGGTTCTGGATGCTGTAAGGGCGAAGAACCTCTCATGTTATGATCATACTCGAACAACAACGCCTAACATTGACTCAATTGTTAACGGATCGATATTATTTGAAAATGCAGTATCACCCGCAGCTGTTACGCTAGATTCGACAGCTTCTCTGTTTACAGGTCTCTATCCTGGCGATCACCGAACTGGCCAGCTAGGGCATATTGAAGTTGATGTTCCACTTCTGCCCGAACTAGCTAAAAAAGCGGGGTATACTACTGGAGCTATTACTACAAACCCTTTCATAACCCCCGGTTTTGGGTTTGAACGGGGCGTTCTTGAATTCATGTCTAAGGAATTCCGTTTTAGTGATGGTATGAATATACGAAAATTTTTTGATAGGAATAAAGATCGCCCACCATATCAAATTTACCTGCAGTTTTTATTAGAATCTTTAGACCGAAATTTCATCTCAAATGTGGGCAATGCGCTACAATTTAGATTTGATTTATTTACGAGAGAAGATAACGGTGCGAAAGAAACAACATCTAAAGTATTGGATTTTATTTCAGATGGTGAAGATCCCTGGTTTCTGTATACACACTATAGTGAGGCCCATATGAAGAATGTTGACCACCTATATAAATTACCTGACGAACATAAGTTCAAGTATGTTGACCGTTCAGAAGTAAATAAGGCTGAAATAGCCCGTAATCCAGATAGCCCATACCAAGAGAACCAGCGTGATGTTCATGAAAGACTTTATGATGGTTCCTTGTCATATTTGGACACACATGTCGGTAGGATAATTGATCAGTTGAAATCTGATTCAGAGTGGGATAATACTCTATTTGTTCTTACTGCAGATCATGGAGAATGCCTTGGAGAGCATGGAGTTGTTGGCCATGGTCACCTCTATGAAGAGGCAATAAATGTTCCTTTAATTGTGAGCCCTCCAACTGATTTTGATGAGTCGTTAGGGCAGCGGAGTAAGAGAACTAGTACTCTCGGTTTATATGACACCATAGCCACTATACTTAATGATGGAAAAAGGCCGGATCATGTTTCGACTTCTAGTATCTTCGCCCAAGAAACATCCACCTTGGTCCAAGACTATTCTGGCTCATGGTCATGGAGTAGTTATGAGGGTGAAGTGCCCGGTAAACATGCATTCTACAATAATGAAATGAAGCTTATAAAAAGAGGAGATGATTACGAACTGTACGATCTAGATTCGGATCCAACTGAGTCACATGATCTTATTGGTAATCATCCAGAGGAGGAGAATCTACGTGAGAATCTCAGAAATATTCTAGATGATTTTGACAATAGCACGAGGAGCATCAATGATATCGAAATGTCGGACGATACTAGTCAACAACTTGAGGATCTCGGTTATTTATAATATCCACTACTCTTGAAGATATCCTAGTGATTTGAGGTGGTCTCGCATTTGATCACTTTCAACTGCTCCAGTATCTTTTACGGGTTCTGGTAGTTCTTCAAGATATTCTTCTTTAGTTGACCGGAGTTCGTTCAATATTTCTTCATTATCTTGGCTTACATCTTCCGTTTCTCTCGGGTCTGACTGAATATCGAACAACATCTCAGTTTCATCATCATTTATATACTTCCATTTTTTACCCCGAATTGAAATACTGAAAGAGTCTTCAGTTCTCGAGATTACATACTTTGAACACCATGTGTTTGGTACTTGAATCTCGTCAGAAGTACAAGAATTAATAATATCCCAAATTCGGGTTGTACTCACTGGCTGTTCAACTGTTCCTGTTGCACCTCCGTTATATATGAATAAAGGGACATGAATATTCTCCTCAAAAAGCTCTGGTTCATGTCCAAAAGTATCATGTTCTCCAAATGCTTCACCGTGGTCAGAGTGGAAAATCAAAACACGATCCTCGTCTATAATATCATCCCGTAATTTTCCAATAAATTTATCGACCGATCTCACGCTATCACGATATGCTGCTTTTATCGATGAGATAGTTTCCTCGTCAATTGAAGTATTATATGCTGTTTTTCCCCCACTTTGATTCAACAAGCTATTAGCTTTTAATACTGAAGAATACATTTCTAATGTAGATGATTCGTGACGATCCTGTCTAGGTACGAGATATGGATTATGAGTATCTAACAAAAATACCCACACGAATACTGGGTTATTTGCATCTTCAATCGACTCTACTAATTCAGAATAAAATGTCCTCCACTGAGAGAACCAAGTGTCTTTGTGCAACCAGAGATCAAAAAAGCGGGCCGGTTTTTCTAAAGGAGTTCCAGAGAAAGTCTGTTTAATTATTCCTCCTTCTCTTCCAACTTCTCGAAATTCGTCGAATCCGGTGTTAAAATTGTTATCAGCTGATGTCCAGGGGTTTGCAGTGTACGCAATTGTTGTGTATCCCTTTTCCTGAAGTGATTCACTAATTGCCTTGAATTGGTCAATATGATCACGGATTCGGGCAATCCGTTCTTCATATTTGCTTGTATCGTGATCATTTAATGCGAAATGCGTACCTGTATGGCTTACTGGAACTGATGACAGTGTCCGAGGGCCTGGAGCAATTGCCGAATTATAGACTAAGGAGTCCTTAATCATATCATCCATTTCGGGCGTTAAATTATAATCCCCCAGCCATCCACAGTGGTCTGCTCGTAAACTGTCAGCTGTAACTAAAATTATGTCATTCATCTGTCTATAGATGACTCTGGCTGAATATAACCTTTGGGCTATATCTACAATATTTTACGTACATCCCGAAGCCATGAGATCCTCCTACGGAGACAAACATCTACGCCCGTCACATGTATTTGCCGTATCGGTTCAAATGGTGAATATCGTGTGGTGTCCACGGCTGGCGGTTTTCGAGCACAAGGTAGATTTCGTCCCACTGTTCCTTGGTGAGTCCGATCGCCGTCGAAGTCAGGTCATAATCTTTCAATATCAGCACCTCACAAAGCACCGCCGGTTAGCCTGACCTGAGCCACCTGTTCTGTTGTGATGAGTCTTCGCTACTGGTCAAGCAACGCTGATTGAAGAGGGAACTGTCGCTGTCGGCGGCGGTCAGCCTCATGTGAACACCTGCGAGAGCGACGCATGGCTCTCGCCGCATCGAGGCGTCTCCAAAGACAGATTCACACCGTATCTCCGAGCGTTTCAGCTTCGCCGTGAAGTGCTCCGAAAACCGGTCGAAGAAGCGCTCAAAACCAATCCTCGAAACTGCACTGTGACTCACCAACAATCTACGTCACAAGAGCGTTCGTGTTTTTTGATGTTTAGCTTATGCCAACGGAACGCCCATGGGAACCTCATCCAACACTGTTCCTATCTTACCTGTACTCGAACGTCCAGGCATCAGATAGTGAGGTCGTGGCTGCGCGCGCAGCGAAGCGAGCACGGAGCGGAAGGTAGGGAGGTGGGGTCGCAGGGCCGTGGTCGAAACAAACGGGGAAGGGCCCCGCTAGCCGCTTGCCACCAGCTCGGCGACCGGGTCAGTCGGCGTGAGAGGGGTTTCGCCCGCCTCGTACACCGCCTGAGAGTAGCGCGCGATCTTGTATTTCGAGGTCGGCACAGTGTCACTCACCGCCTCAACTACGTCCGCTTGGGTCAGGGCTTTCCCTGGTGTGAACCGATCCGCCGCGTAAACTGCCGCCCCGGCCACGGTCATTCGTGCCGTGCCCGGACCGATCGGGACGGTATCGGCCACGTCCAGCAACCGCTCGCCGACACGCACCAGTTCGATCCCCGTTTCCACGTCGATGCCAGCCTCATCGAGTGCCATCACGACCCGGTCCAGCGCCCGATCGCGAACCACCGGTGCATCCACATGCGTCTGCAACCGGATTTTCCGTGCGGCCGCACACACTCGCTCACGACTGCTCTTCACGTACTGACTAATCTGGCCGGGCGTTCGCTCCACACCGCTTGCACGCCCTGCTAACAGCACTGCACCGGCCGCCAGTGATTCCCAGGCCATCTGCCCGCCCGACAACCGTGCGTCTTTGGCCGCCTCCAGATAGTGCGCCGCGTCCGTCGTGACGTGGTCGGGGAGTTCCAGGTTGGCTCCGAGCATACCGATATCGCGAAAGCCCTCGTTCATCCGCTTGTGTCGATCTGATTGCATCGTAAAGCGCCTGTGTCGCTGCCGCAATCGCTCCATCTTGTCCATTCGCTCCGAACTGAGCGAGTTGCCCTTGCCGTCGGTCGCAAGGAAGAACGTCGTGTGCAACCCCTTGTCCACCCGGAGGTCATCCGTCGTCTCCACCGCCCACTCACCCGTCTGCTTATCGCCGGCCGGCCCACGAGCTTTCATCCCGGGATCCCGGTCCAGCGCGTCAACGGTCACGACCAGGCCACAGTCTGTACACACCGTCTCGACGTCCACCGCGATGACACGCCCCTCGCATTCCGGGCACCGTGTCTGCCACTCCGTGGTCTGCGTTGTCGTTCGTTCAGTGCTCGATTCGTCCGAACCTTCTTTACCGAAGATAGCTCTAGTCGTCATTTGCGTTCCTGAAGGCGCTCACGCGCCCGACTCCCCGCGACTCCACTCGTGGGTTTTCCACACATACCGACCGACCAGTCACGCCTGCGCTCTCGCTCGCGCCTTCGCGAGCGCCCTGTGGGCGCGAGCGAGAGCGCCACAGTGAGACCGACCACCCAGCCGCGCGCGCCGTCCTGCCCGGAGCGAGTGGCCAGCGGAGTTAGCCTGTTCGCGTCCGGCCCGGACTGCGGGACCGCGTACAGTGCGACTGTCGACGAGCACGCGCGCCGTATCGAGGCGCGCGACGGCGCAGTCGGCACCAAGCACTGGAACGCGACAGCCCGCGAGGGGCGCAACCGACCGGCTAACCCGCTGGCGTCGAGACCAGATTTACTTTAGCCCGGAACGGGCGCGGGCGGTGCGGAGAGCGCCCGCACGCCCGGAATGGTCGGTCGCGAGCGACGCGGAG
>ENA-ORCS01000376-ORCS01000376.1-marine-metagenome-genome-assembly--contig:-NODE-376-length-35035-cov-7.052577_pt1 | contig 35035 bp, 32 predicted proteins | sample MGYA00237781_ERZ508513 | MGnify/ENA primary metagenome ERZ508513 (study PRJEB26184, sample SAMN06268793) | marine metagenome | isolation source: Eden Landing Ponds, San Francisco, CA, USA | place...
TCGTTTTTGACGAAGGATCTGCTGGTCGACTGGCGTGTGGGGTATGAGTGGTTCCGGGAGAAACTGGTCGATCACGATACCGCAAACGACAACGGTGGCTGGCAGTGGGCGGCCTCGACGGGAACCGACGCCCAGCCGTACTTCCGGATCTTCAACCCGATGACACAGGGCGAGCGCTACGATCCGGACGCCGAGTACATCAAACGGTACGTGCCCGAACTACGCGAGGCCGATCCGGAGATCATCCACGGGTGGCACGAGGCATCGCTCACCCAGCGCCGGAGTGCGGCCCCCGAATACCCGGATCCAATCGTCGATCACAGCGAGCGCCGGGAGGCGGCAATCGAGATGTTCGAAACGGCTCGTGGGGAAGCAGAGTGAGACGGCATCGAGTGGGTTACACAATCGCCGACCAGACCGGAGCGACAAACTGGAAGAGACTGAGATAGCCGACGTACAGCAACGCGAGCACGGAGGCACCGATCGCGCCCTTCGGCGCGTCGAGATCGACACCGCGACGGAGTTCGGCGTTACGGGCCTCGAACTCGAAGAAGTCGGTGATGAATAGCCCGACGATCAGCGTCGATGCGACGATCCCGCCGCTCTGATTAAGGGTCGTGTAATAAAAGACGGCGAGTACCAGCACGACGCTCGAGGCGGCGTGGGGAGGATAGCGTGAAAGACTGTCAACCTCGTCACCGGCGTCGCTGACGTGTTTGCGATGGGCGAGCAGTCGCGTGACGACGTTGACAAGCAGCAGGCCGAGCAGGAGGTACTCGACAGTCCCCGCCCCGCCGAGAACGGAGTCGACGGCACCGAGCGGCCCGGGGAGTTGATAGGCTGGCGCTGGCATATACGGGTTTGCGAGCCAGGCGCATATTAAGATGTTTCTACCGGCGAACCTTCCCGGGGAGAGCCCGAAACTGGCCGGAAACAGGACTGACTTTCCGGAACGCGATAGATTCGGAGTGCATCGACGACGTCGATCGTAATCGGTGTCAGCAGCGGCACGCGCCCCACGTCTCGGTCGTCGACGAGCAGCGTGACACCGGCTTCCTCACGGGCGACCTGTGCCTGGAGAACGGTCCCGCTGTCGGGGGTCGGCACGACCCACTGGTCGAGCGAGGTCGCGAACGCGGCGACCGGGACGACCGCAGCCGCTCGCGTCTCCGGCGCGAACACGGGGGCGTCGAGCCGTCGCGAGTAGCCGCTGGTCCCCGCGGCAGTGGCGATTACGAACCCATCAGCGCGAAACTGCGCGACTCTGTCGGCCGGGGTTTCGAGTTCGAACTCGGAGATGTGGGCCGCCTCCTCGGTGACGAGCATCACATCAAACAGCGCTCGACCGCGGAGCTGCCCGTTGATCTCGACACCGAGGACGGGGAGGTCGAGTTCGCTTGCACGTCCCTTCCGGACGCTGTCGAGTGCGGCTTCGACTCGCTCGCGTGGCACCGATCGGACACCAGTGCCCGCTTCGACCGGCAGGACCGGCGTCGAACAGCCCTCCCGAGCGAGTTGCAGCAGCGCGGACTCGCCGACTGCAACGACGACGTCCGCGTCCTCCCTACCGGTGGCTATCGTCGCCTCCGTGAGGGTGTCGACTCTGTCGCCGACGACGTGGACGCGAACGCTGCCTGCCAGGTCGTCACTCATATGTCGGGGGTAGGTGAGGGTGACAAAAAAGCCACCGCACCAGGACAGGCTCTTCGCCTGCGGACGCTTTTCAGGACACCCGTCCGGAAGCCGCGCTCATCGCTCGCGATCGAGATGTTCTTCGACCGCCTCGCGGTCGACTGTCCCGGACGCAGTGCGGGGGAGTCTGTCGGCGACGGCGACCGTCTTCGGCACCTCGAAGGCGGCCAATCGATCCCGGCAGTGAGCCTCGACTGTCTCGGAATCGACGCTCCCGACGACCAGCGCGGCGACGCGCTGGCCCCACTCCGGATCGTCGAGCCCGACCACCGCGGCGTCTTCGACGTCCGGGTGTTCGCAGAGTGCGGTCGCCACCCGTTCGGGGTCGACGTTCTCGCCGCCGGAGACGATCCGATCGTCCCGCCGCCCTTCGATCCAGAGCCGACCGTCGGCGTCCCGGTAGCCGAGATCGCCGGTGTGGAGACCGGCCTCGTCGAACGCCTCGGTCGTCCGATCCGCGTCGAGATAGCCCGGCGTTACTGTCGGCCCTGAGACGACGAGTTCGCCGACGTCACCCGGTTGGGCAGGCTTGCCGTCGAGACGTATGCGCACGGTCGTGTTGACCAGTGGTTGGCCGACCGTCCCGGTGTGTTCGACCGCCTGTTTCGGCGTCGCAGTGGCGATCTGGGAAGCCGTCTCGGTGGTCCCGTAGGTCGGGTAGACCGGAACACCGCGATCGATCGCGCGCTCGATCAACGCTTCCTCGGCCGGTGCGCCCCCGAGCAACACCGAATCGAGGGTGTCAGGGGGCGTCCACCCCGTATCGAGCATTCGATCCAGCATCGTCGGCACGAGCGAGACGTCGGTAATCGAGTGCTCGTCGATGATCGTCGCAGTCGCCTCGGCGTCGAACTCCCGCTGGACGACCAGCGTCGTCCCGTGCAGCGCAGTCCGCACGATCGGTGCGAACCCACCCATATGATACGTCGGAAGACAGCACAGCCACCGGTCGTCGGGTGCGACACCGAGTCGGTAGGCCGAAGCCTCGGCGCTGGCCAGCAGGTTTCGACGCGTCAGCCTGACACCGTTTGGCTCGCCCGTCGTCCCCGAGGTGAACATAATCACCGCGAGGGAGTCGGGATCTCGACTGATCGGAACGAACCCGTCGCGGTCGACACTCGGCAGTCGGTCGATGTCGTGGCTCCCGTCGGACGACCCGGCCCGCTCGATCGGATCGACCGAGACCGTCGTCTCGACCCCGAGTTGGCGCGCCGTCTCGACGGTCTCGTCCCCGCAGACCAGCACGTCAACGTCGGCGCGTTCGGCCTGTGACGCCAGTGCGTCGGCCGGTTTCTCGACGTTCAGCGGGACGAGTACGCCACCGAGCCGGGAGACCGCGTGGACGACCCGGACGAAGGCGGGTCGGGTCGGGAGCAACAGGCCCACTCGCGTCCCCAGCGAGACGCCGACCGATTCGAGCGCGGCCGCGAGTTCGTCGACCGCGTCGTCGAGTTCACGAGCGGTCCACTCCCGGCCGGTGTCGGCGTCGATCAGCGCCGTCCGGTCTGGCGTCGCCGTCGTCCGGTGGGTCAGCAGGTCGGAGCGGGGCCAGTCGTCGGTCACGGGTACACCTCCACGCCGAGACCCGGCGATTGGGGGACAGCAATCTCCCCATCGGTGACCGGACACGGGTCGGGTGCGAGATCCTCAGCCAGTCGGTCAGCGGTCGCCAGCCCACAGGCCCGCACGTCGGGGATGGCGGCGGCGACGTGGACTGCGGCGGCCCGGGCGATCGCGGCGTCGATCGTCGTGGTCACGATCGGTTCGATCCCGCGATTGCGGGCGCGCATCGCCAGCGCGTGGGCACTGTCCGGCCCTCCGAGGACCATCGGCTTGAGGATCACCACGTCCGCGGCGTCGGCGTCGAGGACCGCCTGCGGGTCGTACTCGACGAGACTCTCGTCGAGCGCGATGTCGACGCCCCGGTCGCGCAACTCGCGGTGGCCGGCCAGATCGTCTGCGGAAAGTGGCTGTTCGACGTAGGCGACCCCGACGCTTGCGAACGCGTCGAGGGCGTCGCGTGCCGTCTCGCGGTCGTAGGCAGCGTTGGCGTCGACGCGGAGTTCGACGCTCTCGCTGACGGCTTCGCGGACGGCCCGGAGTCGCCGACGGTCTTCGGCGACTGGACGTGCACCGACCTTGCATTTCAGCGCCTCGAAGCCCGCTTCGACCGCCGCTTGTGCGGCGCCGACAGTTGCTTCGACCGGCGCGTCGCCGACCGTCGCGTTGACCGGAACTGACGCCACCGACCCTACGTCGGCGTCGAACCACTCATAGAGGGGAATCCCGTCAGCCCGGGCGTCAGCGTCGAGCAACGCGGTCGAAACGCCGTGGCGTGCGGCGGGCGTCTCGGCGGCGTCGAGTTCGAGCAATGCCGGCCCGTGGCCTGAACCGTCGCGGTCGCTTTTGTCCTCGTTGGCGGCCGCGGCCGCACGATCGAGTGCCGTCCGGCACGCCTCGATTGATTCCGTCCAGCCGGACAACGGCGTCGCTTCGCCGACTCCCCGCTGGCCGCGGTGGCGGTAGGTGACGGTGAATCCCTCGCGGGCGTCGATCGTCTCTGCGGCCGTCACGAGCGGGTCGGCAAGCTCGAGGGCGAACGGGTCGATTCTCATACTGCCAGCCCCACGGCAAAGAGGAGTGCGTGTGCGATCATCGTCTGGCCGGTGCGCTCCAGCGCCGGATTGAGCGCCTCGCCGCTCGTCTCCGTCAGGACCGTCGTCGTCACACGGACCGCAAGCGGCAGCGACAAAAGCGGTGCCAGCGCGGGCAGTCCGTACGCGGGATCGAGTGCGAAGACTACCGGCACGGTGTAGGCCATCCCGATCAACAGGACGTACTCGGCGCGTGCGCCGCGATAGCCCAGGATGACCGCCAGCGTCCGCTTGCCGGTCTCGCGGTCGGTCTCGATGTCTCGAATGTTGTTGACGACGAGCACGCACGTCGAGAGGCCGGCCGCCGCGAGACTCGCAACGACGGCGTCAACGGGGACGCTCCCAGCGGGCAGCCCCAGCGGGAACACCCCCACGGCGGCCATATTCGCGACGGCCTGGACGTAGTAGGTGCCAGTAACCGCGATGACGCCGAAGTAGACGAACACGAACAGATCGCCCAGCCCGCGATAGCCGTAAGGGTAGGGGCCGCCAGTGTACAGCACGCCGGCGACGATCGAGGAGAGGCCGACGGCGAGAATCGGGACGCCGCCGATCGCGACGAGGTAGACGCCGACGAGGACGGCCAGTCCGTAGGTGGCGATCATCGCCTGCTTGACGCGCTGTGGTTCGATCAGCCCGCCAGCGGTGACGCGGGTGAACCCCTCGCGGTCATCGGTGTCCGCACCCTTGACGGCGTCGTAGTAGTCGTTGGCGAAGTTGGTCCCGATCTGGATCAAGATTGCCCCGACCAGCGCCGCTAGCGCGGGCAACGGTGCAAAGACACCGGCGTGGATCGCCAGTCCGACACCGACGACGACCGGCGCGGTGCCGGCGGGCAGCGTCTGTGGCCGGGCGGCCATCAGCCAGGCCTTCCGCCGGGAGATGTCTGCGGTACTCATTGCCGATGTGTTAGGGCGGTGCCGTCAAAGCCGCTGTGGATCGGTGTGCCAAATCTTGATCGCAGACCGACGTGATCGACTTCTCGACCTCATTCTCGGAAACGGTTGCGGAACGATCCCGACGCTGTCTTTTGCCTTCACGATCGGGGGGCGACGTTGATATTCGTCCGGAACCGGTTGTCCGGATCGTAGAGCGCCTTCAGTTCAGCGAGTCGATCGTAGTTCTCGCCGTAGACCAGTTTCGCCCAGTCCTCGTCGTCCTGCTGTTCGTATCCGACGTAGCCCGGATACGCGTATTCGCCACCAATCTCGCGGACTTCGCGCTCACGTCGTCGCACCCACTCGAGGTTCTGGTCGGTCGTCTCGGAATCGACCCACTGCCCTTCGATGATGAGCAGGTACTCTTTGTCGGTCCAGGGCGCGGCCGTATCGTGGTCGCTGTCCCCGATAGCGCCGCCCATCGGCCAGAGTCCGATCCCATCGAGTGGCGACGGCGCGTCGTCCGTGGCCGTCCGGACGAGTTCGAGGTGCTCGTCAGTCAACTCGTCGAGGAATACCGATCGCTGACTGTACAGATGCCCGTCAGGGAACATCTCCGCGCCGAGTTCGTGCAACGCCATATAGGGCATCTCTCCGGACATATTCAGGATGGGGTCTCCGAGAGCTTGGTACGGATCGAGCACCTGCTGAGCGTCGTCGGGGTCACCGAGATACGCCCCCATAATCGCGATCGCCGGCTTTCCCTGCAGGTTCTCCGGGATGTCCGGCAACTGCGGAACATAGGTGTTCAGCAACATAGTGCTGAGCGCGTCCGGAGCTTCACTCGTCAACTCACGAAAACCGTCGAGCACCGCCTCGGCGTCGTCGAGTGGGTAGAAGACGCTAACTGCCGGGACGACGGGCGGTGTCTCGTACAGCTCGAACGTGAGTTCGGTGACGACGCCGAAGTTCGCACCAGCACCGCAGAGAGCCCAGAACAGGTCCGGATCGCTGTCCGGGTTGACAGTGCGAACTGTGCCGTCGGCGGTGACGAGCTCGACTTCTCGGAGGGCATCGAAACCAGCCCCGTGCTTGCGCCGCATCCACCCGAGTCCGCCACTAAGTGTCGATCCGGATATGCCGACTACGGAAGCGCTCCCCGTGGGGAACGCGAGTCCGTTGTCGAGCGTCTGTTCGAGAGCCGCCCCGGCAGTCGCGCCGGCACCGACGGTGACACGCCGGGCGTCGCTGTCGACGTCCACGGCAGTGAAGTCCGCGAGGTCGACGACGAGTCCGTTCTCCACGAGGGCACTCCCGGTCTGGTGGTGGGCGTTTCCCCGGATCGAGAGATCGAGGTCGTGGCGATCTGCGAATGCGAGGCCGGCCGCCACGTCCTCGGCGTGCCGGGCCCGGACGATGACTGCCGGATACTTGTCGACGAGCCCGTTCCACACCTCCCGGGCGTCATCGTACGCCTCGTGATCCGGGAAGATCAGGTCGCCGTCGAGTTCCTCGTCAAATGCTTCGATTTCTCCAGGTGAGATCGTACTGACCGGTCCGTCCGGTGGTGAGTCATCACTCATACTAGCCAATGAAAATAAAAGCCGTATAGTGGTCGGGGAACGAGCAGAAAGTTCCGGTGTGCCGTCAGGTCTGAGTCTCGAAGAACGAACCTTTCAGTCTACGCAGATCGGGACTCCCACTGAACTTCGCCGTCACGCTCAGTAGTTGGGACGGCACGGACGCAATCAGCCCCACCAGAAAAGGAAGGAGCACTTCGGTAGAGACCCGTCAGAAGTGAACCGAGATGGAGACGGCCCTCTAGGAGGGCTACTCTGATGTCCAACCCAGGACGAGAAGGGCTTCCAGATTTGATTGTCTCTCTGTTGGTGCTCGTTTTTCTAATCGGGCCGCAGTCGGCCGATCCCTGTAACTTGTCGCAGGCAATCTCGTTGCGAAATAGAAGCGAGCGCAAGGTATACGGCGACCGCAGGGAGCCGTTTCACTCCGCGCTCGGTCTCCGACCTCGCGCGGAGGTCGTTTTTCCCCACGTTTTTCTGACTGAGTGGTTCCCACAGCGCGCCGAAGGCGCGCGAGGAAACCCGAAGGAGGAAAAAGTGGCTCAGTAGTGCCAGGGAAACTCATCGAAGTCGGGCTCGCGGCCCTCGTTGAAGGCGTCCCGCCCCTCTTTGGCTTCGTCGGTCATATACGCTAGCCGAGTCGCCTCGCCAGCGAAGACCTGCTGACCGACCATCCCGTCGTCAGTGAGGTTGAAGCCGTATTTGAGCATCCGCATCGCCGTCGGTGACTTGCCGGTCATCGTCTCGGCCCATTCGAGGGCGGTCTCCTCCAATTGCTCGTGAGGCACGACTTCGTTGACCATCCCCATATCGGCGGCCTCCTCGGCGGAGTAAGTCTTACCGAGGAAAAACACCTCGCGAGCTTTCTTCTGGCCGATCTGTTTGGCGAGATACGCCGATCCGAAGCCGGAATCAAACGAGGCCACGTCGGGGTCGGTCTGGAGGAACTTTGCGTGTTCGGCGCTCGCGAGCGTCATATCACAGACCACGTGCAACGAGTGACCGCCCCCGACCGCCCACCCAGGCACGACCGCCACAACGGGCTTGGGGATGTGGCGGATCTGCCGCTGGACTTCAAGAATGTGCAACCGACCGACGTTCTCGGGTACGTCGGGGTTGTCCGGACCGTCGCCCACTCGCGGACCGGTTTCCTCACCCGTCGGATTCTGTGGCGACCCGCTGTATTCGTATCCCGAATCGCCACGGATCGACTGGTCGCCACCGGCACAGAACGCCCAGCCGCCGTCTTTCGGTGAGGGGCCGTTGCCGGTCAGCAGGACGACGCCGACGTCGGTCTGGCGCTTGGCGTGATCGAGCGCGGTCGCGAGTTCGTCGACCGTCTCCGGGCGGAAGGCGTTGCGCACTTCAGGACGGTCGAAGGCGATCCGGACCGCGCCGACCTCGCTGGCGCGGTGGTAGGTGATATCCGAGAAGTCGAAGTGATCGATCGACTCCCAGCGGTCGGGATCGAAGATTTCAGAGACCATAGCCACTCTGGGGGCCGGGAACGCAAAAAAGGTGCTCGCTCTGTCGGGAGGTTTTTGCGCCGGGGGGCAGTAGCTGGATGCGACAGGTCCCCTATGGCAGAGACGTTCTACGACGTACTCGGGGTGGATCCTGACGCCGAGGAGTCGGCCATCGATGCGGCCTTTCGAGAGCGGATCAAAGACGTGCACCCGGACGTCAACGACAGCCCGCAGGCCCAAGAGCGCTCCCGGAAGCTGATCGAGGCCAAAGAGATACTCACCGACGAAGCGGAACGCGCCCGCTACGATCGACTCGGCCACGACCAGTACGTCCGTCAGGCCGACACTGATGCGAGCTGGGCGACTGACACGTCAACACGAACGGCGTCAGCGTCGGCCACGGAGTGGGGGGCCGAGACTGACGACGCGTCCGGATCAGGCGATCCGACGTGGGCTGGACGGGGTGACTGGCGACACAGGCGACGGCGCAATCACGGCAGTCGCCGGACAGGGGATCGACGCGAGACCGGTACGCGAACCGAAACCAGCGATCGGGAGAGTTCGAGCGACGGCAGTAATACTGATCGGACGACCCAACGGGACGACAGCGCGACAACGAACGCCGCCACCTCGAATAGCGAGACGCGGGCCTCGGCCAGCGTCAGGTCGGGTAACGTCGGCGGCTCGGTGGGGTGGGTGACCAGCGGTAGTCACGCCGTTCGGAACGAACCGGGTCGGTCCGGCATCGGTCGGGGTCGGCTGTTTCCACCGACCCAGTCAGTCGTGTTACTCGTCGCGGCGTTTTTCTCGTATCCGGGCCTGGTGTTCAGCAGTGTCTATCCCGGATTTTCGCCGATAGTCAACGTCGTTGTCGGGGCGTGTACGCTGGCACTGATCGTCTATCTCGCCTCAATGCCGGAAGTCGGGGTCTACGTCTTCGGCGGCTGGACGGTGTTCGGGACGTTCGTCGTACTCGCGAGTACAGTCGAGGCACTCTCAATCGTCGGCCTACTCGTGCTTGGGGCGACGTGGCTCCCGCTCGGTCTGACGGTGCTGACCTACTGGGCGTTGCGCTGGTAGGCTACAACGTCGATGTGACTCGTTCGTGGAGACGCTCGCGGGTCCGGTGGCTCGTCTCGGCGTCCAATCGGACCTCGATGACCTGTGTCCCGTCACGTTCGACGGAACCGGTATAGGCCGTCTCGAAGTCTCCGAGACCCTCGACGATCGCGTACTCCAGCCCGTAGAGATCCCCAACGGGCTCGAAGTCGATCCCGTGTGGTGTCTTGAAGTACTCCGTGAACGGCGGGTCGAACGCCTCGATCGGAAGCATATGGAAGATCCCGCCGCCGTCGTTGTTCAGCAGAACGATCGTCGCGTCGACACCACAGCGTTCGACTGCCAACAGCCCGTTCATATCGTGGTAGAACGCCAGATCCCCAATCACGAGCACGAGCGGGTCGTCGGTGGCACTGCCGGCACCGAGCGCAGTGCTGGTCACGCCATCGATGCCGCTGGCACCGCGGTTGCCAAGCACAGTCAGTCCGGCATCGCGGGGTCGACCGAATCGGTCGAGATCCCGGACGGGCATACTGTTAGAGACGACCAACGTGGTCGGGTCGGGGGCCTCGCTGACGACCGTAGAAAGGACCGCTCCTTCGAACTGCTCGGCTCCGACGGCGTCGGAAACGATCTCCCAGTGGGTCCGTTCGGCCTGGCGAAACCGGCTACGCCAGTCGCTGTCCCCGGAGTCGTCCAGACGGCCAGCCAGCCGCTCGCTCAACCAGGTCGGATCGGCCGTGACGAGATCCGTCGCAGTAAACTCCGCTTCTCGCCAGCCGCCCGCCGGATCGACGACGAGTTGCCGGTCAGCGTGGTCTCGGAGGTAGTGTCGCAGCACCTTCGAGGTCGGCGAGGCCCCGAACCGGACGACGAGTTCAGGGTCGGGCCACGTCTCGGCGGCGTCGAGATAGGAGTCGTAGCCGCCACAGACGAGCGGACCGTCGTGCCCGAAGCGATGGCCCGAGAGCGGATCGGCCAAAACGGGAAACCCGGTCGCGTCGGCCAGCGACGCGAGTGCGTCCCGTGCGGGAGTCGATGCGTTCGTCGGGCCGGCGACGAGCAGCCCGCGATCAACAGTCGCGAGCGAATCAGCCAGGTCGGCCACCGCGGTGGTATCGAGTGTCTGGCGGCCCGTCGTCGTCCGGACGAACGGGCCGTTTCGGCCCGCGGCCCCCAGCGGCGCACGATCGGACAGATCGTCGGGGACGTCGTCGGACACGTCGATCGGTTCCAGGGGTTTGGCCACAGGGACGTTCAGGTGGACCGGCCCAGGCGGTGTGGCTGTCGCCCGCTGGACGGCCCGATCGGCAGTCGTCCGCAGCGATCGCAGCGTTCGCGCTTCGGGACGTGGCTCGGGCAGGGTCCGGTAGTACCGGACGGCATCCCCGTAGAGTGCCTCCTGATCAATCGTCTGGTTCGCGCCGCTATCCTGTAGCTCGGGTGGCCGATCGGCCGTCAGGACGACCAGCGGAACCCGGGACTGGTTGGCCTCGATGACGGCCGGATGGAAGTTCGCAGCCGCGGTCCCGGACGTACAGACCAGTGCGGTCGGCTCACCAAGCCGTCGGGAACGCCCCAACGCGAAGAAGGCCGCCGAGCGCTCGTCCAGTTGTGAGAACGTCTCGATATCGTCGTGAGCGGCAAAAGCAGTCGTCAGCGGTGTCGATCGGCTCCCCGGCGCGAGGACGACACCGCCGACCCCCGCTGCGACCAGTTCTTCGACTAGCGTCTCGCCCCAGAGCGTGGCTCGGTTCGGTGCAGTCATCGGTAATCGTGTGCTACAGACATCAGTTTGACACCGTTATGCGAGCGTATCAAGCATCGGTCGGTACTTCAACTGTACCTCGTCCCACTCGCGGTCGGGATCGCTGTCGGGAACGATTCCGGCCCCGGCAAACAGCGACGCCTGCCGGCCACGGGCGAGCGCCGACCGGATCGCGACCGCGAACGTCCCGTCGCCGGCAGCGTCGAACCAACCCACTGGCGCGGCGTACCAGCCCCGGTCGAAAGCCTCTGTTGTCTTGATCGTTTCCAGGGCAGCGTCCGGCGGCAGCCCGCCGACTGCCGGGGTCGGATGCAACGCCTCGACGAGATCCAGGACGTGACTGTCGTCGTCGAGTTCCGCGGATACCGGCGTCCGGAGATGCTGGACGGTCGCGAGTTGGCGGATGGTCCGCTCGCCGGTCCGAACACTGGCGGCGACCGGATCGAGCTGCTCGCGGATCACTTCGACCACCAGGTCGTGTTCGTGATTGTCTTTCTCACTCGTCAGCAGCTCCTCGGCCAGCCAGTCGTCCTCCTCGGGCGTCTCGCCGCGACCGATCGATCCGGCCAGCGCCTCAGTTTCGACAGTGCGGCCGGCCAGTGAGACGAGAGTCTCAGGGGTCGCGCCGAGGAACGTCCGCTCGCGGTGCTCTCCGGGAGCGATTGCGAATCGGTAGCAATCCGGGTAGCGATCGTCGAGTCGCGAGAGGGCGTCCGGGATCGACAGCGGCGACGAGAGGGCCGCCGACAGCGACTGTGCGAGGACGACTTTCCGGAGGTCGCCAGCTTCGATATCGGCGACGGCGTCCTCGATCTGCTCGCGCCACTCCGGTCGTGAGGGGGTCTGCGATTCGTCGACAATACCCGGCGGATCCGTGCCGGTATGTGCCGGGAGGTCGGCCAGGCGCTCACGCCAGGTATCGAGCCGTTTGCTGGCCGTGCGACCGGCGTCGGGCCCGGTCGCAGTCACCGTGAGCCACGTACTGTCGCCTTCGTGGACGACCTGGACGGTCGGAAGAACGAACCAGGCGTCAGGGAACCCCTCCCAGACGCTCGATCGCCTGTGTTCGGCCCCGTCGTGGAAAGTAAAGCCACCGAACAGTCGCGGCCGGGCCGCTCGGGGCGTCGATCGGGTTCGTAGCCGGTCGAACAGTGCCGTCGCAGTCTCGCGAACGGTGCTAAACCGGTCGGAACCTGCGGCCGTGATCGTCGCGGTCGCGCCCGTCGTCGCGATTGCGCTGTCCTGTCCCCGCCAGACGACGCTCGGTCCCGAAACTGTCGAGACGAACGCATCGTGATCGATGTCGGCGAGTTCGAGACTGCGCGCTGCGACGGTGAGCTCTGACGCCGTCCCGACGGCTTCGTCCCCGCGCAGTGATTTCATCTGCCTTCGCTTAGGACTGCGGCGGTTTAATCTCTGGCAAAACGAGACTGTGTCCGGACGGATACAGGGGGACAGATCGAGTGTCACACGACACCGTCGTGCCTGACCACCCCACCACGGTCGTCGATCCGGTCGTCGGTGCGGTCAGTCCAGCCGTGACGGTCGCGTGCTCGCCGTCGGCGTCGCCAGCGGTCCTATTCGGGAACGTCTGGGTCGTCGCTTTCGGTCCGTGTCTTGTCGAGGTCTTTCTCGCCGAGGTAGATGTCCGCGCCGTCCTGGGCTACCTTTTCGGCAAGGACTGCGCATTTCACTCGCATCGGCGAGATGTCGACACCGAGCATATCGATGATGTCGTCGCGATCCATCTCCCGCAGTTCCTCGATCGAGGTGCCCGGCAATCGCTCGCTGAGCATCGAAGCAGAAGCCTGGGAAATCGCACAGCCGTCACCACGGAATGCGACTGCCTCGATGGTATCCTCGTCGTCGTCGAGGACTACGTCCATCTCGATGGTGTCGCCACACATCGGGTTCTCGCCGACGTGCGTGAACGTCGCGTCCTCGATCTTCCCGTAGTTACGGGGGTTCTTGTAGTGATCGAGGATCTGCTGTCGGTACATGTCTGAGCCGCCGATACCCATTGTTACCCGACTGTACGTGTCTCGGTCGCAAAAGCGTTCCGCGGGAGACGCTGGCACGCAGTGCGATCTGCAGACGACGATGCGATCGGCAGGGCCCGAAACCGTCAATTACTCTATGTACTGGAAGAGGCGGGCCATCCCGGATTCGAGGTGATAGAGGTTGTGACAGTGGAACAGCCAATTGCCGGGGTTGTCAGCGAGGAAATCGAACGTCACCGTCCCCATATGGCCGGGGACGACGACGGTGTCCTTGACTGCGTTTCCGACACGGAAGAAGTGGCCGTGCAGGTGCATCGGGTGGACGACAGGACTCCGATTTCTCATAGTTACTCTGATGTGTTCGCCCTCTCTGATCCGGAGCGGGTCGGCGTCCGGGTACGCCTGCCCGTCGATCAGCCACCCAGACTGGTCCGCCGAGAGCGTCAGGTCGAACGTCCGGTCCGGACTCCCGTCGAGCCCGTCGACCGGCGTGCGTGCGACGAGGTCGCTGTAGGAGAGTTGTCGTCTCGGGACGGACGGTGCAACCGGGGCGGAGGAGTCCCCGTCGTACGACAGGAGCGCTCTAGCCGGCGGTTCGTTCCCGTTGCGAGCCGCCGCCAGAAGCTCCCACGTTCCGGGGTTCGTCGCGTCCACGACCACGTCGTAGCGCTCGCCAGCGCCGAAGCTGAACGAGTCGACAGTCACCGGGTCGACCGGCCGGCCGTCGGCGTGCGTGACCGTCATCGGATGGCCGCCCAGTCCGACCCGGAAGTACGTCGCGCTGCTCGCGTTGATGAACCGAAATCGGACGCGCTGGCCCTCCCGAACGTCAAGCCGCTGGGGATCGGTCGGCGGGCGACCGTTGGCGAGAAGAGCAGCGTACGGCGGTCGCCTGCCGCCCATCATCCCGCCCATACCACCACCCATTCCGGGACCGCGCCTGTCGCTGTCAGTCTCCTCGTAGAGCGGCTGCGGTGCGCTGTCGAGGTAGTCGTCGAGGACCACTGTGTACTCCCGGTCGTACGCCACGTGAGGGTCGGCCTCTTCGACGATCAGGGGAGCGAGCAACCCTCGGTCAGGCTGCAGTCCGGCGTGGCTGTGGAAGAAGTACGTCCCGGCCGGCTCGGCCCGGAACCGGTAGGTGAACGACTCCCCGGACCCGACCGGCTGCTGGGTGACGCCCGGGACGCCGTCCATCGGGTTCGCCACGGGGAGCCCGTGCCAGTGGACCGTCGTCTCCTGGGGCAGGTCGTTCGCCAGCTCGACCTCAACCACGTCGCCCTCGGCGACCCGCAGCCCTGCTCCGGGAACCCTCTCGTTGTAGATCCAGGTGTCGGGAGACAACCCACTGGCGGCCGGTGCCGGGGCCGCCCGGACTGTCCCAGTGCTGTCGGCCGGCCCCGATGGCGGCGAACGCGGCGTCGCAGTCGTGGCGCTGTCCCCCGATAGCCCCCCGATCCCCGTACAGCCTGCGAGTCCGCCGAGGGCGGTCGCGCCCAGTGCCCCCAAGAGTCGTCGCCGCGTCGTCGACGGCCGTCCGGTCATCGTGCTCCGGACGCAGCGGTGTCGCGTCCCGTGTCGAGGCCGCTATCGCGGAAACGACCGGCCTGCTCGTCTGCGCGTATCGCCTGCGCTCCGATCCCTACTGCCCTGTCAGATCGGACCAGTCTTGTGTTGTTCATACTCTACAGTATGCGCCGGGCGCGGATGACGGTTGCGCGTGTACCGTTGTCATTCGAAGCGCAACCGAGTTGTGGCCGGCCGCCGACCGTCAGGGTATGAAGTGGCTCCAGAGTGGCCGTCGCCGCGACCTCTGTGTCCTGCTGTACAACGAGGATGGGGTGCCCGCACAGAAACTCAAGACGGCGCTCGAACGGCGCTACGACGACCGGATCGATCCAAAGCAGTTCTACGGCGCGCTGGAAGCGCTCGAACGCCTGGGCCACGTCCAATCCCGAACGGAGGGGTTGAGCGACGTCTACGAACTGACTGACGCCGGTCGCGAGCACGTCCAGGCGTACGCCGAGTGGCTGGACGAGGAGGTCGGGCACGAGGATACCGAGACGCCCCAATAGTAGAGAAATCAAATTTCTCTTATTGTTGTTTCGTGATTTTCACTCAAGACCGTATATATAGGTAACTTATGCTATATATCATCCCTACCAGTAGATCTATTACGTATTCAAATAGAAACAGAAATACCATAATGAACTCTTTCAAAGTCGTTTTTGGTATGTCTGGGGAAAGAGGATGACAAGAAGAAGCGTTCTCAAATTCTATAGTATAGAAATATAAATATGAAACGAGAAACTAATGATGCGGCGTGGATCGTAGGGATTGTCGGGGTTGTCATCGTTGCAATCATACTCGCAGGCATAGCTGCCTTGATCGTTGACACACCAGACCCGAATCCACCAGACCAGAAGACTATGTGGTTAGATACGAAAAGCTTTGAGACCAATGGGTCAGATAGTCTGACGATAGTTCATAGAGATGGACATAATCTGAGAGTTCACAATTTGACTCTTGTGATTCGTGACGCAATTAATGGACGGGCCGGAGAACCCTATGCTGCAATCAACGGCCGCCACAATCTCACGTCTCTCGGATATGAGTCCGGATCGTATCTGACACCCAACGATACGATCACACTGAACAAATCGACTCTCGGCGTTGAGAACGACATAAACTTCGAAACGGCAGAAGTACTCGTCAGGTATACCCGATCACATATGGGTGAGAAATCCAAAGTCACTATTTACAATTGGAATGGATCAGAGGCCACGACACCCGACTAGCCCCGTCACTCACTCCCAGAACGATTTCGTCCGGGCGTACTCGCGTTCCCGTGCGAGGATGTCCCGGTAGAAGTCGTCCTCGTCCTCTCGCAGTTTGTTGATGATGCGGGCGGCGTTGTGCGGGCCGACACCCCTGGCCGCAAGCGCGATGATCGCCCGCTTGCCGTGACTCTGCACGAGACTCCCCGCCCGGTAGGCCCGCTCGGTCTGTTTCTCCTGTTCGTCGTCTTTGTCGTCTGCTTTCACTGCCGAGACGACCTCCTCGGCCCAGGGGTTCAGCGCGGCGATCTGCGTCGACCCGCAATGGGGACACTCCGGCTGGTCGCTGACGGTCTTGACCGTCCGCTTGGACGTCCAGTCCTGACAGTGCAGGCAAAAGAGCAGCACGCGGTCGTTCTGGATGCGCTCGCGGACGGTCTGGACGACGCTGGCGTCGGCGTTTTCGGGGGCGAGCAACTCCTGGCCGCCCGAGCGGCCGCCCCGACCGATCGGGGTTCGCTCGCCGACAGTCTCGACGCTGATCTCGCCTGACTGGATCGCTTCGAGAATCTCGCTCGCTTCCCCGACAGCCAGTTCCTCGTGGAGGACTGCCCGCAACGCCTCGTCGTAGACGGGGGTGTCCTCAAGCGCCGAGAGAAGCCGATCCCGCCCGAAGCGGCCACTTCCCTTCCCGCGCCAGCGTTTGAGCGCGCCGAACTTCGTCGCGACCTGCGCCAGCCTGAACTTGAGCACGTCGGCGTTTTTCAGACTGAGTTCGACGATCGCCTCCAGGTGGTCGGGGTCGGTGTCCTCGAGCACTTCGACGACGTCCCGAGCCGCGACCCCACCGGGCACCTCCAGTTCGATCCGGTAGGGGTCGATCTCCATCCCGACCGAGGAACCGGTCCGCTGGCCGAGCATCGACGAGACGAGTCTACCGAGCGTCTCGTTGACGGTGTGGCCGAAGTGGGCGTTGATCACGACCTGCCGGCCCCGGAACTCCACGAGGAGTCGGTCGTCAGTCGGCAGCGCGGCCTCGTGGCGGTCCAGCGGGTCGAGCGCGTTCGCAATCGTGTGTTCGTCGGCCGGGTAGCGCCGCCGCAGGTCCCGGGCGGTCGCTCCCGGCGTTGCACCACCCCGGAGCTGTGTGCCCGCCACGTCCCGGATCTCGCCGACCTCTTGGGCGACCTCGTAGGGGACAGGAATCTCCTGACCGATCCAGGAAGGGACTTCGCCGCCGGGGTCGGCGACGGGGCTGACCTGGACGCACTCCTCGTCCTCGTCGATTTCGACGATGCGCCACATCTCCCCGCGTTGGATGAATATCTCGCCCGGTTGGGCGAAGTTGACGACGAACCGCTCGTCGAGCGTCCCGATGCGATCGCCCGAGGCGACGTCCTCGACGGTGTAGGTCGCCTCGTCGGGGATCATCGAGAGGTTCTGGTAGAAGTACTGCCAGGTTCCGCGGCGCTTCTCTAAGGTGTCGCGGTCCTCGTCCAGCCAGAGCACGTCGTTGCCGGCCAGTTCACGGACGACCTCCTTGAACTGCGGTTCGTCCAGCTCGGCGAAGGGGTAGGCGCGGGTGAGAATATCGTACGCGCGCATCGCCCGGATCTCCCCGAAGTCCATCACGAGGCCGGCAATCTGGTTGGCGACGGTATCGAGACTGCCGTGGTGGATCGCCGCGGGTTCGACCGCCCCCTCGCTCGCTCGGCGGGCGATCGCCAGTGCTTCGAGCGTGTCGTCCGGCCGGGTCGTGATTACCGTCCCTGAGGAGACGACGTCCCGGCGATGACCGGCCCGGCCGACGCGCTGGAGCAACCGCCGGACTTCGCGGGGACTGTTGTACTGGACGACGTGATCGACGTGACCGACGTCGATACCCAGTTCCATCGAAGACGTACACAAAAGCGCGTCGAGGTCGCCGGACTTGAACCGGTCCTCGACCTCGATCCGGGCCTCCTTCGAGAGCGAGCCGTGGTGGACGCCGATGTCGGTGCCGAGTTTCTTGAACCGCGAGCCCAGCGCCTCAGCTGTCTGACGCGTGTTGACAAACACGAGCGTCGAGTCGTGGTCGTCGACGATCTCGTCGATCACCCGGACGTGGCTGGCGACGTCGGCGTCGGTCATCAGTTGCCCGGCAAGTCGTTCGTCTTCGTCGGTGACCCGCGGCTCGCGAACCTCGACCTCGAGACGACTGCCGACGTCGACTTCGACGATCCGACAACCGCGATCACCGGTGAGAAAGCGCCCGACTTCTCCGGGGTCGCCGACAGTCGCCGAGAGACCGATTCGCTGGAATGGGCCGGCGAGTTCACGCAGTCGTTCTAGTCCGACAGTCAGTTGCGCGCCGCGCTTGTCGGCGGCCAGTTCGTGGACCTCGTCGACGACGACGTGCTCGATGTCTTCGAGTGCCCGGCGGAGCTTCTTCCCGGTGAGCATCGCCTGCAGTGTCTCGGGGGTCGTGACGAGCACGTCCGGGGGATCGTTTGCCTGCTTGCTGCGCTGGTAGTCGGTCGTGTCGCCGTGGCGGACGTCTACATCCAGATCAAGTGTCTCGCCCCACCATTCGAGGCGTTCGCGCATATCGCGGTTGAGCGCGCGCAACGGCGTGATGTACAGCGCACCGATCCCGAACCGATCCTCGCCTTCGAGTGCGTCCAGCACGGGAAGCATTGCGGTTTCAGTCTTGCCAGTCCCGGTCGGCGCGACGACGAGTGCGTCCCGCCCTCGCGTGATCGACCCGATGGCGCGACGCTGTGGCTCAGTCGGTGTCTGAAAGCCACGCTCGCCCAGCGCCTCGCGGACGGCCTCACCGAGTGCGGTGAACGCGTCCGGACCGTCGACCGCAGACTCTGCCATCGACGTCGATTGGGGCTTGAACCGATTAAGCGGCGCGGTAGTCGTTGGCCAACTGGTTTTTGTAGGTTGATTCAAAAGTAGCAAGTGGTGGCTCCAATCGATCCAGCGGTCGCCGTATTCGTGCTCGTTGGGGTCGGGACTGCCGGGGTTGCCGTGCTGTCCTGGCGACAGCGCCCGAATCCGGGTGCAGAAACGCTGGGCGTTCTGATGGGGTCGGTCGCCGCCTGGAACGGGGCACTGGTGTGGGCTGCCGTGTCGGACGGGTACACCTCGTCGTTTCTGGCGGCCAACTTCGTGGTTATCGCGGCGGCTGTAACAGTGGCTTCCTTTCTGGCGTTCACGCTGGAATACACGGGTCGAGAGGAGTTCCTCGTCGGCCCGTACGTGTACTTGCTCGGCATCGAGCCGGTTGCGGTCGCTGTGATGGGGTTTACCAACGAGCTACACAGCGTATTCTGGAACGTCACGGCGACAGCCTCGGGGTATGTCTTCGAGGGCGGACCGTTGCTGTATGCGCATCTCGCGTTCACGTATGTCGTCTTGGCTCTCGGGACCATCCTGGTCGTGTTTCGTCTCTATCGATCGCAGTCGGTACATCGTCGCCAGGCCTGGGCCATCCTCTTCGGTGTAATCCCCCCGTGGGTCGGAAACGCCCTGTACATCGCGGTCGACGTCGCTGCGTTTCAAGTCGCAGGGTTCGTTGTGACCGGTGTCGTCGTCTATTGGGCGATCACGGAATACCAGCTCGTGGACGTGACGCCAGTCGCACGAGCCACCGTTATGGACGCTCTCGAAGTGGGCGTCGTGGTCATCGACGGGGACGGGCGGGTCACGGATCTCAACCAGTTCGCCGCAACACTGCTGGGTCGCACGGATGTCGAAGCGAGCATTGGAGCGCAGGCACGGGACCTGTTTGCCGACGTTCCGGAACTCGCCGAGCGGATCAGCGACAGCGAAACCTTCGAGATGACGGCCACCGCGACTATCGACGGCGACGAGCGGGTCGTCTCGGCATCGGCAACCGTACTGACCGACGCGCTCGATCGGTCGGTCGGGCGACTGTTGTTGCTCGAAGACATCACCGAGCGTGAGCGTCGCCGCGCGGAGATCGAGGCACAGAACGAACGCCTCGAAGAGTTCGCGACGATGGTCTCACACGACCTCCGAAACCCGCTTGACGTCGCCAGCGGTCACGTCGAATTGATGCGCTCCAGCCGATCAGAACTGCCGGAACGGTCAGGCGTCTGTCTCGAAACCGACCACCTCGACGAAACCGCCGACGCCCTGGAACGTATCGAGGCGATCGTCGATGACGTGTTGACGCTGGCCCGTGGCGGACGAAACGTCACTGACCCGGAGGCAATCTCGCTCCGAGCAGCCGCCCGGTCGGCCTGGGAACACGTCGACACCGCCGACGCACGGCTCGTCGTCGGCACTGACGACCGGATCGTCGCCGATCGAGACCGTCTCGAACGGCTATTCGAAAACCTCTTCCGGAATTCCGTGGAGCATGGGGGATCTGCCGTCACCGTCTCGGTCGGCATCATCCACGAGGACCACGAGCGGACCGGATTCTACGTCGCTGACGACGGCGACGGCATCCCGGCGGAACTGCGCGGAACGATCCTTGAGTCCGGGGTTACTGGTACAGCGGACGGGACAGGGTTCGGACTGGCGATCGTCAGGCAATTATCGGACGTACACGGGTGGACGGTCGACATCACAGAATCCGACGAAGGCGGCGCACGGTTCGAGTTTAGGGGCGTCAATCTCGCGACTGAAGCGTTCCTAGAGAGAGGCTGACTGTGAAACGGGTCAGAGAGCCGCGTCGTCGGCCCGGAGTACGACGGCGTGTTCGACCGTGACACCGTCGGCGCTGGCGACGGTGTCCTCGGTCAGCAGGTCGGTCGTCCCGACACCGTCCGGCAGCGAGACGGTCACGGGGTCGCCGCTGAAGTTGAGCACGACCAGTACCTGCCCGTCCGGACCGCCACGGGCGTAGGCGACGACGCCGTCGGGCCGGTCGTCGAGTTCGACCGGCGTCGTCGGGGCGTCGCTTTTCAGTTCCGACAGCGAATCGCGGGCGTCGATCAGGTTCTCGTAGTAGGTTTGCAGTTGCTCGTCGATGTCGTCCCAGTTCATCGTCCCGCGCTGTTGGCCGACGCCGGTCTCCTGACCGTAGTAGAGCATCGGCGCGCCCGGGAGCGTGAACGTCGCCGCGCCGGCGGCCATCTGTGAGTCGCGGTCGCCGATCGAGCGATACCGCGCCATATCGTGGTTCTCGACGTAGTTGATGAAAGACGTGTGTTCGGGATAGCCCATCGCCGCCCGGTCATCAAGTACGTCGTGGACGGCCGTGGCGTCTTCCTCACCGCGGCCGATCGCTCGCAGCGTCTCGTTGAACCCGTAATCGAAGTGCGTATCGAACTGATCTTCCGCGAAGTCACTGTGCCACGGGACCGTCTCATCGAGCAGGAGAAACTCCTCGTCGCGGGCCTTGACGCGGTCGCGGACGTTCTTCCAGAAGCTCCGCGGGACGCCCCACGCGACGTCACACCGGAAGCCGTCGACGATTCCTTGCCAGTGATCGATCACGTCGAGCAGCCACGACCGCAGCGCGAGTGAATCGTAATCGACGACCGGGATGCCTTGCCAGTACGCGTAGGTCTTGGCCGTGTCGCCGTACGCCCACTCATAGAGGTCGCGGAAGAACTCCTGGTCGTCGCCGGCGACGGTCTCGAAATAGCCCAGATCGCTCGACGGGACCGTCTCGCCGTGCTTGGCCGCCCGGAAGTAGGGGTGTTCGCGGGCCGTATGGTTGATGACCAGATCGAAGATGACCTTGATGTCCCGCTCGTGGGCGGCTTCGACCAGCGCTTCGTAGTCCTCGGTGGTGCCCAGCGCGTCAGCCGTCTCGTAGTAATCGATGATGTCGTACCCGTGTGGACCACCCGGCTGGGTCTCGTCACGGTGGCTGTGGGCGTCCAGGATCGGCGTCAGCCAGAGCGCGTCCACACCGAGGTCATCGAGGTAATCGAGGCGATTTTGGATCGTCCCGAAAGTTACCTCGTCGTCGAACCGGCGGACGAATATCTCGTAGATCGTGGCGTCCTCGACCCATTCTGGCGGGTCGTTGGGGTGGGCCGTCGAGCCGTCATTCTCCAGCCGGACGAAATCGGCGACGCTGTGGCGATCACCGACGGCAACGGCGTGAACGCGGACGGTACCCGTCACTGCGTCGGTCGGGACGGTCGCAGCGTGGCCGTCGACCGATAGCTCGCCGTCCAGCGCGGGGCGGTCGCGGTCGTCGACGTAAAACTCCACGTCTAGATCATCGACGGTGTTGTTCCCGTCGGGACTGGGGCGAGCGTCGGCGTCGATCCGGAACTGATCACCGTCCTGTTCGGCCGAGACCGTGACCCGGGGCTGTGGGTCGTCCTCGTCTTCCTCGGGAAACGCACGAACGATGAGTCCATAGCGGCCGTCCGGACCGGCCATCTCCAGGCGATACCGACCGGGGACGTCCGGCTCGAAGTGAACGACTGATCCATCGCCGAGGTCCGCTTTCGAACCGTCCGGCGTCTGTGCGACCGACCACTCGTAGCTCGCCGCCCAGTCGGGATCGAACGGCGCCAGATCGCCGTCAACACCGGACAGTTCGACATCCAGCGGTGAGAGGTTCGTTCGCTCGCCGGAGCCGTGCAGCAACTCGCCAAGCGGTTCAGCGCCGACGCTCGTGAACCGGGGCGGTCCAGGATGGTACGACTCGCCGCGGTCGCCCGGGGGGATGGGTGTGAACGGTCCTGTCGGCGTCTCCGAACTGTCGCCGCCGGAATTACAGCCGGCGATAGCTCCGACGCCGGCGACCCCTGCGGCGGCGAGCATCCGGCGGCGTGTCAGTCGCTTCGAGTCGTCACTATGTGGAGCCATACCTTGGTCAGACGGCCGTGCACGCATAAGGATTAGGATATTTGTTCATCATACTTTCACGCGACCCCGAAGTCCAACGGGAGCGTTGATACTTCTTGACGACCACAGGGACACGTATGCCCGAAGAGGCGGACTACGAGGAATACCGGAACACCCTCGACGAAATCGTCGACGGTGGGGGATGCGTGGAGACGATGACCGCTGCCGAGGAATTGCGCCAAGGAGAGGCCTCGCGACGAGACTTACTGGGGAGTAACGCGCTCGCCGGATCGGTCTCGGACGTGCTCGCGGAAGTCGACGCCGAGGACGTGCGGGCGACGCTCCGATCGGGATACGACGACCTCGATGACGTGCGTGAGGCGTTCCGGGAGACCGTCGATTCCGCGCTGTTCGACGTGCTGGCCGACGAGGGTATCGAGCTCGGGATGGACACACTCGAACTCGATCCGGCAGTCTGTCTGAAGACGTTCACCGAGGCTGCCCTCGACGAAGCGATGACGCTCGTTCCGAACGTCCACGACGACGGCGTCGTCGGACGGATCGTCGCCCGAACGACCGTCGAGGACGAACCCGTGACGATCCACGCGATTCCGACGTGGGACCGTTCCTATGCCGTCCGGGACGGCGACCGACTTCTCGTTCCCGACGGGACGACCGCGGACTGTTCGGACGCCCGCGATCACGAAACGGGCGTCGATTGTGACCCCGAACAGACTGCCCGGACCGAGTACGTCCAGACAGTCGATACAGTCGACGGCGAGACCTACGTTCTCTCGACGACCTGTTCGACGACCCGATAAAACCGCCGCACTGTTCGGCTGGGATTGGACGAGTGTCGCGACTGGGCTAGGCGGCGACTGCGAGCCACGCGACGAGCACGGCCAGCCCGCCTAGTGTCGTACTCACGAGCGCGTGCGTCCGCATTCGATCGAGAACTTCGTGTGCGTGCTCGTCGTACTCCGAGAGCTGGTCAATCTCGCCGCCGACCTCACAGGAGGGCAGAAAGTCCATCGCGACGTGCAGGAACACGCCAGAGGCGAACCCGAAGACAGCAGCGTTGAAGGCCGCCGACTCGGGGAACGGGACTGTCGCAGCAGGAATCGCGGTCAGACCGACGCCAGCCGACGGCAGTAAGATTGGCAGCGCCGACTGGCCGGCGAGTGTTGACCGGCGGGCGGCCGCGTACCCGGCGGGACCCTTATGTGAGACGATTGCCAGTCCGAGCAACAGTCCGAGGTCGGGCATCGCACCGTAGATGACGCCGATGATAAGCCCGGCCGAGAGGGCGTGTGCGGCCAGTTCCGTCGCCGTCGTGTCCATCGGCAGTTCCAGGTGTGTCAGTCGGTGGCCGATCGTGTGGGCGTTGTAGCCGACGAGCACGCCAGCGGCGATGCCGAATCCGCCGACCTCGGCGTGCTGGGAGATGGCCTGGGGAACCAGAAAGACTGCTGCGCTGGTAATCATCGCACCGCTCGCCAGACCGTACCCCCAGACGAGCCGCGTCGGATCCCGGTCGCTGACGCGTGCACCGATCAGTGCACCGCCGGCCATCGCGCCGAAGGCAACCCAGGCAATCACGAGCACTTTCCACCGGTTAGTGACGACCGCCAGCAGCGAGACCACAAGAAACGCAACGACAGAAGCGAGACCCAGAACCGACTCGCCGTCGGTCAGATACCCGCGCTGAGCGGCAGATGTTCGCTCCATATGTGGGCCGTATCGGCTGTTGTCACGTCTGACGGGTGCGTTCAAAAGGACTTCGAAAGGGGAGGGGCGTCCACGCCGAACACTCGCGCCCCCAGCAGTTTGGCACGAGATTTATGCCGGTCGGAAGCGGTATGTCAGGTAATGCAATCGCTTTCCGACCAGTCGGTCGTGGTCGTCGGTGGCGGGATCGGGGGACTCTCCGCCGCGTGCTATCTCGCTGATGCCGGCGCGGACGTGACGCTGCTAGAGAAAAACGGACAGTTGGGCGGCCGCGCAAGCCGACTCGAAAAAGAGGGATTCGTCTTCGACATGGGGCCGTCGTGGTATCTGATGCCCGATGTCTTCGAGCGGTTTTTCGGTCACTTCGACCACACTCCGGAGGATTTCTACGAACTGGAGCGACTCGACCCACACTATCGGATCTTCTTCAAGGACGGATCGGCCTCGAACGGTGCTACTGACAGACAGAGCGACCGAGTCGATATCAGTCCGGACCGGGCGAAAAATCGCGAACTGTTCGAGTCGATCGAGCCGGGTGCGGGCGAGGCCTTCGACTCGTATTTGGAGACCAGCGAAACCCACTACGAGACCGCGATGGAGAAGTTCGTCTACGAGGATCGCTCGCGGCTTCGGGACTGGGTCGATCCCGACGTAATGCGGGCGGCGCCGATCGGTCTGCAACTGATCGGCTCGATGCAAAGCCATGTCTCGGACTATTTCCAGCATCCCCGGCTCCAGCAGATTATGCAGTACACGCTGGTCTTTCTGGGTGGGTCGCCGAAGAACACCCCCGCGCTGTACAATATGATGAGCCACGTCGATTTCAACCTCGGTGTCTACTATCCCGTTCCGAAAGACGGCGACGGACCCGGCGGGGTCGGCGTCGTCGTCGACGCCATCGTCGAGTTGGCCGAGCAACTCGGCGTCACCGTCAAGACGGACAGCGAGGTCGACGAGATCACCCGACGGAAAGACGCGTTCCACGTCGAGACGGTCGATTCAGAGGTCTATCGACCCGACCGTGTGGTGGTCAACGCCGACTATCGCCACGCCGAACAGGAGCTGATGCCCGAGCACGAACGGCAGTACGACGCGTCCTACTGGACGGACCGTACCTACGCCCCCTCTGCATTTCTGATGTATCTGGGCGTCGAGGGCGAGGTCGACGAACTGGCCCATCATACGCTCGTGCTCCCGGAGGACTGGGACCCGCACTTCGATCAGATCTTCGAGCGCCCGGCCTGGCCGGACGAGCCCGCCTATTATCTCTGTGTCCCCTCGAAGACCGACGATGCCGTCGCCCCCGAGGGTCACAGCAACCTCTTCGTGCTCGTCCCGATCGCTCCTGGGCTTCGTGACACTGAGGCTCTTCGGGAGCGGTACCGCGAGCAAATCCTCGAAGACGTCGCAACCAACACCGGCGTTGATCTCCGAGACAGGATCGTCGTCGAGGAGACCTTCGCGGTCGATGACTTCGTCGACCGGTACAACGCGACCGAGGGAACGGCGCTGGGGCTGGCGCACACGCTCCGGCAAACCGCGCTGTTGCGGCCGAACAACCGTTCGTCGGCAGTCGACGGCCTGTATTTCACGGGTTCGTTCACGACGCCCGGAATCGGCGTCCCGATGACACTGATCAGCGGTCAACACGCCGCCGAAGCGCTCGCTGACGACCTGTGAGTCGACGTATGACAGACCTCAGCCTGGAGAAGCGACTCGGTGGTGCGCTCCCCTCCGAGGAGTCATCGCTGGGGTATCTGTTCTGGCTCTCCCGGCCACGCTTCTGGCTGTATCTGGCCGGCCCGGTAATCGTCGGGGTCGCCTATGGGGCCAGTTCACCTGCGGAGTTGTTCTCGCCGCTGGCCGTCGCGCTGTTCGCGTACTTCCTCGTCCCGGCGAACGTCTATCTCTATGGGATCAACGACGTCTTCGACGCCGACATCGACGAGGTCAATCCGAAGAAAGACGACAAGGAAGTCCGATACGAGGGCGGGCCGCTGGTGATTCTGGCGGTGTTCGCTGCCGGAGCCGTCGGACTCGTATTGATTCCGTTCCTGGATCCGGCAGCGCTGGTCTCGTTCGGGCTGTTTTACCTGCTGGCGACAGAGTACAGCGCGCCGCCGCTACGATTTAAGACGACGCCGATCCTCGATTCGATCTCGAACGGACTGTATGCCCTGCCGGGGATTGCCGCCTACGCCGCGGTCGCCGGTACGTACCCGCCCGCCGCAGCGATGGCCGGCGGCTGGCTGTGGACGATGGCGATGCATACCTTCAGCGCGATCCCCGACATCGAACCCGACCGAGAGGCCGGGATCCGGACGACAGCGACGCTACTGGGCGAAGAGTGGACCTACGGCTACTGTGCGCTCGTCTGGCTGGCCGGGGCGGTCGCGTTCGGACTCGTCCACCCGTTCCTGGGCGGTGTGCTCGGCGTGTACCCACTGCTTGCGATTGTGATCGCCCGGTCGGAGGTGGCGGTCGACCGGGCGTACTGGTGGTTCCCGGCGATCAACACGGTCGTCGGCGCGGTGTTGACGATGGCGGCGCTGTGGGTGATGCTGTATGCCTGAGTCGCCGTTCCCCCCGCTCGAACGGCACGATCGGACCGGGATCGAGGCCTGGCTCGATCGACTGGTCGTCGAGAACCGCTTTACTATCGCCGTTGTCTTCCCGGTCGTCGGCGCGATATCGCTGTATGCCTCGGCTATGGGTTGGTATCCAGACCCGATCTCGTTTATGTCGTTCAATCCGTGGTTCATCCTGCTGGGCGTGATCGTGATGCGCCTACCGCTGGTCGCCGGGCTCGCGCCGCTGGTCGATCGACGGGCCGCCGTCGCGTTGGCGGCCGTCACGACCTACGCGTTCGGAATCGAGATGCTCGGTGTCGCGACGGGCTGGCCCTACGGAGCCTTCGAATACGGGATCGATCTCGGGCCGATGCTGTTCGGACTCGTGCCGGCCGGGTTGCCCGTGTTCTTCTTCCCGCTGGTGCTCAACAGCTATCTGCTCGATTTGCTGTTGCTCGGCAAGAAAGCGCGCGCTGCGGTGATCAGACTACCCGCGGTAATCGCGACGGTGCTCGTGATGGACCTCGTGTTGGACCCAGCGGCCGTCGGGCTGGGGTTCTGGATGTACGACGCCGGCGGTGCCTACTACGGCGTCCCGTGGTCGAATTACGCGGGCTGGGCCATCTCGGCGACAATCTCGGTCGTGCTGTTCGATCTCGCGTTCGACGGCGAGGCGCTGATCGAGCGATTGCGGACCTGTCCGTTTATGCTCGATGACCTGGTCAGTTTCGTCATCCTCTGGGGGGCGATCAACGCCGCGTTCGGCAACTGGATCCCCGTCGGGATGGCGGCGCTGTTGGGTTCGGGCCTGCTCGTCACTGATCGGTTCGATTTCGATGTCCGGGATACGATTCCCGGAGCGGGCTGGGCGCGGCCGCGGAAGGGTGACTGATGCGGATCATTGGAAGTCTGTTCCGTTTCGACCGCCCGATATAGGCGGTCCGAGCGCTGAATCGTTGCAATGAGTACGACAATACGCCCCGAATCGCTGTGACGTTCACCACGGCAGCGCGTCGCGATCCCGAGAGTAGTTACATCTATTACAACAGATTACATAGTGTCAGGTATGCCAATCGATATTGATCGGTTCGAACAAGAGCCGGAAGCAACGCTCCGATCGGACGGACAGACGAACGCGGAGACGATTCTGTCGTTTCTCGCTTCCGCGCCCGATCGAGCGTTTACACCGAAGGAGATTCACGAAGCGACCGGCGTCACACGCGGGAGCGTCGGCGTCGTTCTGTCCCGGTTAGAAGACCGGGGACTCCTGCGACACCGGGGTGAGTACTGGGCTGTTTCCGATGCCGAGGACATCGGAACGACACTGAGCTCGATGGCAACCGCTCGCGCGGCGACCGATCGGCTCGGTCCGGAAGATACCGACGAATGGGGGCCCGGCGTGGAGACGGACAAAGAGGATCAATAGATGACCAACAGACAAGGAGAAGTGTGGTGGGGGCCAGCACCGCACAAATCTGACCCCGCGTATCGTCCGTGGCTCGTCATCAGCGATACGGCCCACCCGTTTGCAACCGAAGAATGTATCGTCGCGGGAATGACGACACAGGACCACCCCGAAGGAATCTACGTGCCGGACGACGCGTGGATTCAGGGCGGATCAAAGTCGGACGCGTACGTTTCACCCTGGTACGTGATGACAATCAAATACCGAGATCTTGACGACCAACAAGGCACACTATCTGAGACACTCGTTTCGGACGCTATCGAGGCTCTGCACGGCTATACATCACTGTGAAGTCGCACCCACTTCGCTGTAGCGGAGAATATCGACACGCGTTTGTCGCGTCCGCACCAACTGTGAGCGATGACAGCGTTATTTTCTTCGCTCAATCTCAGAGCGACATCGATTCCCAATCGCGTGATGGTCTCGCCGATGTGTCAGTACTCCTGTGAGCAACGGGACGGACTGGCGACCGAGTGGCACCGCACCCACCTCGGTTCGCGTGCCGTCGGCGGAGCCGGACTTGTGATGAGCGAGGCGACCGCCGTCGAGCCACGCGGCCGCATCTCCCCCGAGGATCTGGGTATCTGGAGCGCAGAGCACGCCGAAGCGCTGGAGCCGATCACCGAGTTCGTCCGCGAGCAGGGCTCGGTGCCCGGCATCCAACTGGCTCACGCCGGCCGCAAGGCCTCGACGTCTCGGCCCTGGGATGGTCACGGCCCGCTCGGACCCGAGGACGGCGGCTGGACGGTCGTCGGTCCGACTGCCGAACCGTGGCCCTACGACGAGGAGGCACCGCCGACAGAGCGACTCACACCCGACGGCATCGAATCAGTCGTCGAGTCGTTCCGCACGGCCGCCGAGCGCGCGCTTGCGGCCGGCTTCGAAGTCGCCGAGGTGCACGCCGCTCACGGCTATCTGATTCACGAGTTCCTCTCGCCGGTGACCAACACGCGCGGAGACGCCTACGGCGGCGGCTTCGAGGGACGGACCCGGTTCGCACGCGAAGTGACAGCGGCCGTCAGGGAGGTCTGGCCCGACGACAAGCCAGTGTTCGTCCGGATCTCCGCGACCGACTGGCTCCCCGACCGCGACGCCTGGACCGTCGAGGACTCGGTCCGGTTGGCCGATAGACTCGCCGAGATCGGTGCGGATCTAATTGACGTCAGCGCTGGCGGCATCCATCCCAAATCCAGCCCCGAGCAGTCCGGGCCGAACTATCAGGTCCGCTACGCGGAACGAGTTCGTGAGGAGACCGACCGCGACATTGCGGTCGGTGCTGTCGGCGGGGTCACCACGCCCGAACAGGCCGAGGCGATCGTCGCCAACGAACGAGCCGATCTGGCTATCGTCGGCCGCGAACAGTTGCGAGACCCCTACTTCACGCTCCGGGCTGCCGAGACACTGGGGGCGACCGACGAGACCGAAGGGCCGCCGCAGTACCGGCGAGCGTTCGGGTTCTGAGATAGCCATACGACACCGGATTCCCAGCGTCGTTAGGTCGTGATCGGATCGGTTTGCCAACCCGGATCCTCGCCGGTCCGCTCGAGGATGTCAGCCCGACAGGCCGGACAGTAGTCGGGCGTCGCTGATTCGCTTCGAGGAACGTACACCGCGCCGCCGCACTCCACGCACGCATCCGTGACGACCGTCACACAGTCCGCACAGAGGTTGAAGTCGTCCACTGTGAGGTCGCGCAGGGGTTCGAGTTGTTTGTCCAAGGTGTACTCGTCGATAACCGCCTGACAGCGTTGGCACGGTCTCATAGCGATGCAACTTGCTCAATGTGACCAATACACAAGTATCTACCCCATAGAACAGTGGTGGTCGAGAGAGTCGACTTGTCCGGACCGTCACCGTATGAGGCCCAGAAACCCCGGTGGTCGTGGTACCGAGACTCTCGGAAGGGTTATACCTGGCAAGTCCCTCTGTCAGTTTGTAATGGCAAACGGTACGGTTGACTTCTTCAACGACACAGGCGGCTACGGCTTCATTTCGACTGACAGCGACGAGGTAGACGACGACGAGGACGTGTTCTTCCACATGGAAGACGTCGGCGGTCCGGACCTCGAAGAGGGACAGGACGTTGAGTTCGACATCGAATCATCCCCCAAGGGACCGCGCGCGACGAATCTCGTCCGCCAGGACTAACGACCGGTAGCCGTCGCTTGCGCGATGGACACCGACATCAATTCTCTCAGACACTGTCCGGAGTAGCCGAAAGGCTACCCTGGACTTTCTTTTCGACGGCGACCGACGTGTGACTGATGAGTGTTATCGAGGACGTCCACGAGGATCACGCCGCGACGTTTCGCGAACTCGGAGGCCGCCGCGTTGTCGCCGAGTACGGCCGCGCCGAGCGGACACATCGGGCGGTCCGGAACGTCGCCGGCGTGATCGAAATGGGGTATGACGTAAACGTCGTAAGCGGGCCCGAGCGTGTCCCTGCGGTCGAAGCGATGCTCACCACCGAGGTACCCACCACAGACGGGAAAGGCCGACGTGGATTCGTCCTCAGTGACGAAACGATCGCTGCGGAAGCGGCCGTCTACAACGCCGGTGACCGACTGCTCGTTTATCTCTCGCCCGGCCAGGGAGCCGTGCTGACGGATTCGCTTGCACAGTGGGACGTGACGGTCTCGGACGCGACAGACGAAATGGCCGTCTTCGGCGTCCACGGCAAGCAGGCGACCGAGAAAATCGCCAGCGTCCTGTCGACCGGCGGCGGTGCACCCGAGCCGGCCCACACGTTCATCCGCGGGTCGATGGGTGACGAGGGCGTGACCGTAATCGCCAGCGACGCCCCGACCGGCGAGGAAGGCTACGAGGTGGTCTGTGCGGCCGAGGACGCCGAGCGGGTGTTCGACACACTGGTTAACCGTGGGCTGAACGCGACGCCGTTCGGTTACCGGACCTGGGAGTCGCTGACCCTGGAAGCCGGGACGCCGCTGTTCGAGTCGGATCTCGCTGGGTACAGTCCAGCGATACTCACCGGAGACGACCCCGACGGCCGACGGCTGGTCGGGCTGACCTGCGAACAGGTGCCCGAATCCGGGGCCGCAGTGTACGACGACCGCGGCCGGCAAATCGGATCCATCACTCGTGCACTCGAGAGCCCGACGCTGGGCGAGCTGATTGCCTTCGCCGTCGTAACGGCCACCCCAACGGGTGTCGAGACTCCGGAGGGGCGGGTCGATTCCGACCGCGTGCAGTTGCCGTTCGTCGAGAGTGGCACACAGTCGGGACGGTTACCGGAGCAATAAGGCCGGAACGGTATCGGAGTGTTACCTACGGCCGCGAGAGCATCGCTCGCAACTGTTCGCGCGAGACGAGCGTCGAAGGTTCGTCCATATGGACACCGATCTCGCCGGCAAACAGCGACAGACCCACTCGCTGGACGGTCTGGGGGAGCGAGTACGCGCGGCGGATCCACGCACCGAGTCGGATCTCCCGGCCGAGATCCGACCGCCAGGCGGCCTCGTACGCCGACAGTGTCTCCGGGCGGTGTGGATCGATCGTCTCGGCAGCGTGATCGGCAGCAATCATTCCATAGCGGATCCCACCACCGGTGAAGGGCTTGGTCTGAGCGGCGGCATCACCCAGCAGGAACGCCCGCCGGGAAGTCACGCTGTCGGGCGGGCCGATGGGGATGAGTCCTGAACAGCGATTGGTCGTCGCCGCGCCGTAACTGTCAGTGAAGGCGTCGAACCACTCACCGACCTCGGCGCCCGGTTCGGCGGCCAGCCCGTATTCGACGCCCGCTGGTCCGCGTGGGATCCGCCAGGCGAAAAATCCGGGGACTGTCAGGTGGACGTCCACGAACTCCCCGTCGTCGGGCGACTCCTCGAAGCCGAGCACGCCGTGGAGCAACTCCTCGGGTTCGGGAAGCCCGACCTCGGCGCGGACTTTCGATCGGGGGCCGTCAGCGCCGACGACCAGCCGTGTCCGATACGTCTCGATCCCGTCAGGTTCTCTGACCGTGACCTCGGCGTAATCGCGGTGCTCCTCGACAGCGGTCACGGTGTGGTGCTCGCGCAGGTCGGCGCCGCCGTCGCGTGCCGCGTCCGCGAGCCACCGGTCGAGCCCCACACGGTCGATGACGTTCGAGATGACAGTATCTTTGTAGAATGGATACGGGTCGCTGTCCGGACCACCGAGCCGAAAGCGCGCCCCGTAGATTTCGTTCTGGAGGAGATCATCGCGAGCGCCGTCGGGGGTAAACTCCCAGACGTCAGTGGAGACGTGACCAGAGCACGCCAGGGGCTCGCCAACGGTCCCCTGCTCGAAGACGAGCACGTCCCACCCCAGTTCAGCGGCCCGGCGGGCAAACCGGGAGCCGGCTGGCCCAGCCCCCACGACAACGAAATCGTGCATACACGTATACACGACGCTGCCGAGTAAATACCTTCTCGAATCGACTCGATTACACCCGCGAGTCCCGGTCCGGGCCTGGATATTCTCCTCCGACGACAGCCCCGTAGAGACTCGCGGGATCGAACAGCCGTGCGAAGGCATCGGGCGGGCGGACGCTCAGATCCGCGTGTGGCTGGATCGACAGTCCTGCCGACGGGGAGCGAAGCGAGTCGTCGTCGCTGAGGAGGTGCGCTGCACCACCGTGATACGCAGTCGCCAGTGCCGGATGGTCGCCTGCTGGGTGTTCGATCCGCTCGGTCGCCGCCTCAAGGCGCTCGCGATGCGCATCGGCCAGGTCTGGATCGCCGAGTTCGGCGACGACTGCGGCAGTGTCGGCGAGCAACTGATCGCTCGCGAGGAGCGTCAGCCAGGAGTGCCGACGGATATGATCCAGTGCCTCGCGTGCGACGCCACCGACCAGCAGATCCGCCGCGAGCACGTCGGCGTCGGCGACGATTCGAGACGGTGACGCCTCAGTCATCGGCTGAGCGGCGGGCCGTGAGTGTCTCCTGAATCGCCACAACAGTCGTCTCGTATGTCTCGGCGCGATCGAACAGTTCAGTCCACGTGTCCATACGTGTCCTGAGCGTCGGGCGATCAAAAAGCCGGCTACCAGCGAATGGGAAATAACAAAAGCCCCGGTGCGCTACGTCGTCGTATGCACCGAGTCCGATCGGTCTCGGCCGGGGCCACCGCGTCGCCCCAGCCACAGGACCACGGCTCGCTGTCCCGCATTGAGCGGGTGACACAGGCGAACCGTCCGCGATCTCCGTTTTCGACCTGTCGTTGTTGCTGTCGCTGTCGGTGAGGGAAGGGCTCACCACCGACGGTATCGCTTGCTCAGTAGACGGCTAACAGAGACGACAGATATGACAGCAGACACCACACCAGTCGCATCAGTTCTCGAAACTATCGGCGAGACGCCGCTCGTCGACCTCGACGCCGGGCCGCAGTCGGTCCCGATCTACGCGAAAGTAGAGACGTTCAACCCCGGCGGCAGCGTCAAGGATCGCATCGGCAAACACATCCTCCAGCGATTGCTCGAACGGGGAGACGTCTCCCCGGGCGGAACGGTCGTCGAGCCGACCGCTGGAAACACCGGCATCGGGATGGCGATTGCGGCCCGACAGCTCGACCTTCAGCCCGTGTTCGTCGTTCCTGACGGCTTCAGCGAGGAAAAGGAAGAGCTGATGGCCGCTCTCGGAGCCGAGATCGTCAACGTCCCGGGAGAGGCAGGAATGAGTGGGGCCACCGATCGCGCCCGGGAGATCGCCGGGCAGCGCGAAGACGCGGTCGTCCCGCAACAGTTCGCGACGCCGCTGAACGCCGAGGCCCACTATGAGACGACAGGCCAGGAGATCCTCGACGCCCTCGGCGAGGAGATCGGCGCAGTCGTCGCCGGCGTCGGCTCCGGCGGGACACTAATGGGTATCACCCGGGCCGTCCGTGAACAGGTGCCCGACGTCCACGTTGTCGCAGTCGAGCCGGAGGGATCGACGTTCGGTAAGTTACTTGACGAGCCACGGACGGAGACTGACTACAAGACCGAAGGAATCGGCACCCACGATCCAGACGTGGCCGAGGTGCTCGATCCCGACGCGATCGACGAGATCGTCGCCGTCAGTGACCGCAAGACCCACGCCGAAGTACAGCGGCTCGCCGCGGAGGAGGGGTATCTCGTCGGGTCAAGTGCGGGTGCAGCCAGTGTCGCGGCCCAACGAGTCGCCGAGCGGATCGCCGACAACGAACTCGATACACCGGCCGAGACAGTCATAACAGTCTTTCCTGACTCCGGAGAGCGATACCTCTCGAAGTCGCTATACGGATCGTTTGAAGTATGGGAGGGAAAAGATGAGTGACGATCACTCGACAGAGGACGCCAACAGGTTCGATACGCGAGCGATCCACGCCGGCCAACGGCCCGATCCTGAGACCGGGGCAGTGATGACACCCATCTACGCGTCCTCGACGTTCGCACAGGACGGTCCCGGCGACCACCGCGGCTACGAGTACTCCCGAACGGGCAATCCGACGCGGGCAGCCCTGGAGGATAACCTCGCCATCCTCGAAGGCGGCGAATACGGTCGGGCGTTTGCCAGTGGGATGGCCGCGATCAACACTGTCCTCAACCTACTTTCCGCGGGCGATCACGTCGTCGTCGGCGAGGACGTCTACGGCGGGACCCACCGGTTGTTCACCGAGGTCTACGAGGACTAC
>ENA-ORCS01000378-ORCS01000378.1-marine-metagenome-genome-assembly--contig:-NODE-378-length-34902-cov-28.489935_pt1 | contig 34902 bp, 13 predicted proteins | sample MGYA00237781_ERZ508513 | MGnify/ENA primary metagenome ERZ508513 (study PRJEB26184, sample SAMN06268793) | marine metagenome | isolation source: Eden Landing Ponds, San Francisco, CA, USA | place...
GTGGTTACGACGATTCAGACACCACTACAACCACGAACGGCCGAACCAAGCTCTTGACGGAAAAACGCCAGCTGAGGTAATCCAGAACTAGATAGTGCCATAGTATATATTATATTACCTATTTCTCAAGAAGTAATAACTGCTTGTCAATAATAAACTTGCTATTGTGCGGAGCTTTGTACTGATTATAACCTGATAGAGCGGTCGCAAATTAATGTCAATATAAATTTATTATGCGGCTATGTGTTCATAACACTATAATTCAAGTGATGAATTGACATAATAATTATTCTAGCCATCAACTGGCTGTGAAATAACGCTGAAATTACTGAAATCCACCGTTTGAGTAATTCTAGGCAAATACAATAACAAATTAATAACAATATATTAAACACATAAGATTGGACTCATGACATCTAGGTATAGGACCAGAGTTGGATTAGCCATATTACTGATAGCTATACTGGTTGTATCCCAGACGGCGATCATCGCTTCAGCTGCACCTACAATCTCTACCGATGACCGTGCAGTCGCCAACGCTCTCACAACTACCTCAATGGCGACTGATATATCAGGCGACTGTACCAGTGCCGCAACTGTGGATGCAACGGGGGCGCAGAATGGTACTATAAATTCAGGCGAGGATACAGACGCATTCAAAATTTCGTTGGATCAAGGCGAGCACATAGATATAGATGCGAACGCTGCTATTCAAGAGGATGAGTTCGAAATACGTATTAGTGCAGTTAATGATGGGCGGTTTTCAGTAAAGAACGTCTCCAATGCTGCGGGGGGAGCAACTGGAACTAGTGTTGAAAGAATCGACGAAATTAACGGTGGTATTACAGCTAGCTTGGAGGTTTGGGCCGAAACCAATACCACACTCTGCTTTCGACTCTCAGATAGCGATGATGCAGACACGCCGTATGACTGGAATATAACTACTGACGCTAAATCAAACCAGAGCCCTGACAACTACCCGGACTCTGATGCTGATGCATCTGTCGTCTCTCCAAACAGCACACAAACTGGCGCTATCGGAACACCTGGTGACGTGGACCGCTTCAAAATTCAGCTCTCAGATGGCGACAGAGTTAATATGAACGCATTAGCGCCTGTCGCAGAAGATGATTTTGAAATTACTATTGACTCGGCCAACAACGGACGATTCTCAGTAAAGAACGTCTCCAATGCCGAAGGCGGGACTAGCGACGATACCTTCCACAGAATCGATCAAATCGAGGGCGATATTCCGGCTGACTGGGAAATTTGGGCCGAAACAGATGGAACGTTCGTAGTTACTGTCGATGACAGTCGGGATGCCAATGTTCCTTATGAGTGGAGTATGTCAATGTCTAAAGATACCCCGGCGCCGCCTGACAATTATCCTGACTCTGATGCTGAGGCACCCGTCGTTTCTCCGAACAGTACACAAAGCGGTGTTATCGGAACACCTGGTGACGTGGACCGCTTCAAAATCCAACTCTCAAGGGGCGATAGAGTTAATATGAATGCGTTAGCGCCTGTCGCAGAAAATGATTTTGAAATTACTATTGACTCGGCCAACAACGGACGATTCTCAGTGAAGAACGTCTCTAATGCTGAAGGGCCGACAACCGACGATACTTTCCACAGCATCGATGAAATTAACGGTGATATTACGGCCGACTGGGAAATTTGGGCCGAAACGGACGGGTCATTTATAATAACCGTTGACGACAGCCGCGACGCTACTGTCCCGTATGAGTGGGATGTGTCAATGGATAAAGATACGCCGGCCCCGTCTGACGATTATCCTGACTCTGATGCTGAGGCACCCGTCGTGTCTCCAAACAGTACACAAAACGGTGTTATCGGAACGCCAGCTGATGAGGACCGTTTTAAAATTCAGCTCTCAGAAGGCGACAGAGTCAATATGAATGCGTTAGCGCCTGTCACAGAAGATGATTTTGAAATTACTATTGACTCGGCCAACAACGGACGGTTCTCAGTAAAGAACGTCTCTAATGCCGAAGGCGGGACTAGCGACGATACCTTCCACAGAGTCGACCAAGTCGAGGGTGGTATTCCGGCCGACTGGGAAGTTTGGGCCGAAACGGACGGGACATTTATAATAACCGTTGACGACAGTCGCGACGCTACTGTTCCATACAAATGGAGTATATCAATGGCTAAAGATACGCCGGCTCAGTCTGACGATTATCCTGACTCTGATGCTGAGGCGCCCGTCGTTTCTTCGAACAGTACACAAAACGGTGTTATCGGAACACCTGCTGATGAGGACCGCTTCAAGATTCAACTCTCAGACGGCGATAGAGTCAATATAAACGCATTAGCGCCTGTCGCAGAAAATGATTTTGAAATTACTATTGACTCGGCCAACAACGGACGATTCTCAGTAAAGAACGTCTCCAATGCCGAAGGCGGGACTAGCGACGATACCTTCCACAGAATCGACCAAATCGAGGGTGGTATTCCGGCCGACTGGGAAATCCACGCTGAAACGGACGGAACGTTCATAATCACTGTTGACGACACCCGTGACGCAACTGTCCCATACGAGTGGCAGATCGGGATGCAACGAAACGCACCGCTCACAGATCAATCCCCACCAACTGCCGCGTTCTCAGTCACAACTCAGGATCTAACGACAGGCACACAAATTACGTTTAATGCGTCGGATTCGTCGGATCCAGATGGATCCGTCCGCTCGTATGACTGGGATTTCAATGGAGACGGAGACTCTGAAGATGCAGGCGTACGGACGACACGGTCATTCGACAGTCCCGGCCAGTACGACGTGAATTTGACAGTAACCGACAACGATGGTGTGACTGATTCAGTGACAAAGACGGTCACTATTTCCGAACCAGCGCAAGACGTCACTGTATCAGTTGATGCAGGCCCAGATGGCAAAATAGAGATTGGAGAGGAAGTACAGTTTGAAGCAGAGCCCGCCGGGGTCCCTGATGATGTTATAGTTGACAGGTATGTTTGGGATTTCGGTAATTATTCTGAGAGGACTAATGCAAGTGCGAAGTACACCTACGTCCGGTCTGGAACCTATACGGTCTCAGTTACTATGATAAGCGACAATGGCTCTAAATATAGGACCCAATACAATGGGACGACCAACGTGACTGTAGAACCGACATTTGCTGATGTCCCTCCACTTGGTGATGGATTTGGCACTAGTAGCAGTGGTGTCCGCCGAATTAGTCTTTCAGAGGGCCAGTCTATCGGTTTGGAAGCAACCGGAGATTTTGACAACAGTGGTGAAGTTCTCCTCTACAATTCAGATGGTACCCTAATCCAATCAGAGGTTGTGACGGGAAGTGGACAGTTCTTTGGAACAACTGTCCGACAAGATGGTACTTACTACGTTGCTGTCAATAATTTAGTGGATTATACTATATATGATTCTAGTTACACATATGTGACATCCGTCATCCGTGACCCAGACCAATTCGAGCCGAATCAAAATCGGTCAGCAGCAACACGATTAGAATCAAATATAACTGTCAGTGAAGTGACCATCACAGAGGGCAACACAGTCGATTGGTACTCAATTACGGTTGATGGTCCGGCGGCAATTAACGCTTCAGCAGAGCTGTCACTATTCAATCCTGATCAAGGAGATATCAGCCTACAGCTTTACGATCCTAACGGAAATTCTATTGGAGAGGTCAACAACGAGACCCCAGATCGCGGAGCAGAGAATCCGAAACCCTACAACGAGTCAAGAACAGTCATCTATAGTGAGCCCAAACAACGGGCCCAAGTGGATGAGGCAGGGACGTACTACATTCGAGTAAAGGGAGTTGGAAACACTATCCCGACTTCTGTTGATGGACTAACTGAGTACAACCTCACCGTCACCACGAGTCGGACGGACACAGTCGAAGCACCAGACTTCCAGGTAACTGGTGTGACAGCACCCAGCAGCGCTAGCGTGGGAAGCCCCATCACGTACACCGCTGAGGTCACTAATACCGGTGACCAACAGGGTACCCAGAACATTACTGCTACCTTCGCTGGTGAGGAAGTTGGCTCACGGGCGATTACGCTGGATGCCGGCGAAAGTAGAACGCTCGCATTCACAACGAAGTCCGATACACCTGGCATTCGGAGCGCCACGGTGTCAACCGATGAGGATGTTGAACAGGCGACTGTTGAGGTAGTCGGTCAAGAATTCATTAGCGGTCAAAGCACTGGTGATCCACACATCACCACCTTCGGCGGTGCCTCCTACGAGTTCATGGCTGCTGGTGACTACGTCCTTGCGCGCGAACCACAGGGAGACCTGTTGGTTGTGGCCCGACAAGTCCCGGTTGGAGACTCGGTGTCGAACAACAACGCAACCGCCACCGTTGTCGGTGATTCGACGGTAATCATTCGTGCAGAGTCCAGCACGCCGGTTTCAGTTGACGGCCAACCAGTTTCAATTGGCAATGGTGAGAGCGTGGCGGTGGCTGACGGAACTGGGAAGATTACCCGACAGGGGAATACCTATACGGTCTACTACGCCGGGGATGACGGTCAAGCCACCACGAGCGATGAGCACCTCACTGCCAACATTGTTGGCGACCGAATAGATATTGAACTCTCATTACATCCAGACCGTGCGAACGCGGTTGAAGGACTGCTTGGGGACACTGACAACGATGCAAGTGACGACATCGCGTTCGATAATGGAACTACTCTTGGTCGGCCGCTCGACTCTGACAGGCTGTACGGTGCATTCCGTTCGGATTGGCGTGCCACCGGTGAAGAAAACCTGTTCGGAGAAGATTACTACGTCGATACGTTCCCCGAGGAGATAGTCACCGTTGGCGACCTCTCCGAAGAAGAGCGAACTCGTGCAGAAGAAGCGCTTGCGGACAGTTGTCTCACGAGTGGGACGCCACAATTTTTCGATGCACTGCTTGATGTCGCCCTGACCGGCGACAACTCCTACGTCGCCTCTGCGTGTCAGGTAGACCGTGGAGACGTCTTTGACGCGACAGAGGATCCCATTCCGGGAGCGGAGCCACAACTATCCAGAATTGAATTGTCCGGCGACGAAAACGGTGATGGCGGATACTACGGTGGACGTCCTGTCACAATTAGCCCCGTTGTCCAGAACGACGGCTCTGAGCGACCAGTTCAGGTGCAGATCAGCATCGACACCGATAACGACAATACGGCCGACCGGACTGTCATACGTGGTGGCCAGGGGACCATCATCCCATCGGGTGAGATTGGATCCTACGGATATGATTTCAACCCATCCACAAACGGTGCTAAGCGGGTCCGAGTGGTGACGGAGGCATACGCTGACGGACGGTGGATTAAGGTTGACGATAGCGGGTGGGTGGAGTCATTCGAGGTGGAGAATAACATCGTTGGGTACGATCCGCAGAATGGCACTTATAATAACTTCACAACGAATGATACAACGAAAACCTATCCTTCAGCGTCACCATCGCTCCCTGATGGAATTAATCAAAAAGATATCTCCTCTTTGAGTGGAACCTACGGTCTCAGTGGCGGGAACAATCTTTCATCGACTGACGAGTATCCGTGGAGCGCCGTTATAAAGTACCAGTCCCCTGGTAGTAACGTCCCATCTTCATGTTCGGGGGCCGTAATTGAGGAACGCCACATTTTGACTGCGGCACACTGTGTGCGTAATAACACCGGTAATCACTGGGCTGGACAGATACAAAGTCAGCAGAATAGGCTACCCCCACGAATTATACCTGGTTCGAACACCGGGAATTACTCTCCATATGGCCAATACAATGTGACGCACATTCAAACGTACAAAAAATACGTTGATAATGACAATGAAACATATGATATCGCTGTCCTCACCATCGAACGAGAGGATATCTCGGGAACTCGGAAAGATGTGGTTGGAACTCAGACAGGCACTTTCGGGTACCAGTCACACCGTGCAAACGACCCAGTATACAGAGCACAGGCACATGTGACTGGGTATCCACCTCAAGGAAAAATTCCTGTCAACAGACATAACAGTATGTGGGATATTAGAGTCGAGGGCGAAGGAGTAGCAATCTTTGAAGGGTGGGATCTTATTCTTCGGAATCCCGACTGCGAAGGGACCTCCCTCTGCCATGACGTAGATACTGGTACTGAAATCAACGAACTAGCTGGAGAGGGTGTGAGTGGAGGACCAGTCTGGGTATCCAACGCAGATGGACACCCTCAAATAATATCTGTCCTATCGAGAGGTCCGAATAACATTTTTCAAGAACTTCTGCGCGTTTCCAGTATAGCTATTCGTATCAACGACAAGAAGTATGCCGATATAGGCCAGATGATCGATCACGGGTATGCCCAGATACCCGCAGCCAATCCAAACGAACCACTAGACACGCCAGCGCCACCACCAAGCGGCGAGTCGGCCGCCGCGACGGGTGATCCACACCTCTCAACGTTCGACGGTGTGGGGTACGACTTCCAGGCCGCTGGCGAGTTCGTTCTCGCACGTGACACCGACGGCAGTCCGCGGATCCAAGCCCGATTCCAGCCGGTCAGCGACCGTGACGTGAGCCAGACCACAGCTGTCGCGACAGAACTGGACGGCACGCCGATCACGATTGACGCCCGCGATGAGCAAATGCTGACAGTCAATGGGACACCACAGACGCTTGAGACTGGCGAGTCGCTGACTGTGGGTGACGGTAAGATATTCCGGACACCGCAGAAGTACATCTTTGTCTACCCCGGTGTAGACGACGAGGTTAATGACGGTGACTCGCGACTCGAGGCAACCGTATTTGACGACCGACTGGACGTGGTGGTCAAGCCGAACCGGAACGCCGTTAACTCCATGAGCGGTCTGCTGGGAAGTCCAGACGGTAACGCTGGCAACGATCTCGCTCGAGCGGACGGCACGACGCTGTCAACCTCCCCGTCGTTTGACGCACTATACGGACAGTACCGTGACGACTGGCGCGTGACGTCCGACACCTCGCTGTTCGACTATGACGACGGCGAGAGCACGGCTGGGTTCTACGACCCTGAGTACCCCTCCGAGCAAGTGACCATCGACGACCTACCGGCAGGCGAGCGTGAGGAAGCCATCCAAGTAGCAACGAACGCAGGGCTCGAACCAGGGACTACGGAGTTCCACGATGCCGTGCTCGACTACGCACTCACCGGCGATCAGTCATATGTCGCGTCTGCATCGTTGGCAACAAGCGAAGCAAACACGACGACCGATGCGACACCTCCTGAGACGGCGCTAACAGAGCCAAGTCTAACGGTGACAACGGAGAACCGCGTCATCAGTCGGAACCAGTCACTCTCAGTGTCTGTTGCAGCCAGTCATCCCAACCCCGGTGAAGCCACGGTCTTGGTGTCCAACGGGAGTAGCATCGTGTTCGAAGAGGACGTGTCGGAGGCGTTTGCAAGTGAACAGGTGATCTCGTGGAACACGACTCTCGATGGACAGTCCGTGGATGACGGATTCTACACGCTCGGTGTTGTGACGACATCTGAAAGCGGCGTCAGGAATGTGACGACCCAGGGGCTGCTTATCGATAACTCGGCTCCATCTGTGCGACTGGAAACGACGAACACCACTGTGGGTACAGATGTGAACAGTACCAGAGTGTCATTCAGTTACAATGATACAGAGTCCGGTATCGACCCTGATTCGGTTGTAATTACCGAGGATGGAACCGATGTCACTGGAGAGGCCCAAATCAATGCCAACAATGCCAGTTACCGACTCACCGACTTGGAGCGAAATGAGAATCGTACTATCGAGATACAGGTAGCGAACAATGCCAGTATAAAATCGACTCAATCGGTCACTATCACTGTCGCTGACGGGTTTAGTGTCGCCCAGTTTGACCGTAACGACGATGGCCAAATTGGCTTCGATGAACTTCGGTTCGCGTTGCGCGAGTTCAACAACGGCAATATCACATTCGACCAATTCCGGCGAGTTCTTCAAGCGTTCAACACAGGAGCAGCCGTCTAAGGTACCTCAAACAATCAAAAACAATGACACAGACAATCCAAACCGCAGCACGTCAGCGCAGCAAAGTACTCTCGATCGGACTCGTCGCGTTGGTTGTGATGAGCGGGATCGCAACTGGAGTTCCGACTGGTTCACCTGTTCAAAATGCTTCAGCCCAAACTGCCTCAGGTACTTTTTCGCTCAGTTCTGAGAGCCCAGCAACGGTTGCGCCAGGAGATTCATTCACTGTCACGTATACGATAGAAAATACTGGGTCTACAGCTCTGAATTCTCTTGGTCTTCAGGCAACGGATGTCTCAAACGACTTCAATATAACAGATATCTCGAGTGCTGATGCAACCTTCATTTCTAGCCAACAAAATGCTGTTGGTTTCCCGACAATTTCTCCTGGAGAGAATGCCACAGTCACGTTTACCGTTCAAACCAATGCTACAATTTCTGGCGATCGGACACTGACAGTTGAGGCATCTAACGGATTTGGCGCGGACGAAGTGACCCGAACACAGGACACAACCGTCTCTGTTAATCAGCAACCGACTGCCGACGCAGGCAATAGCCAACTTATTAGTGAAGAGACTAATGTCGAACTCAATGCGAGTGGTTCCAGCGACCCTGACGGGGATTCGCTCTCTTACAATTGGTCCCAGACTGGGGGCCCGTCAGTTGATTTGAGTAATGCTACATCGGCAACCCCTTCATTTACTGCGCCAGCAATTAGTGATGAGACTACGCTAACGTTCCGAGTAGTGGCCACGGACGAAAACGGAGGCAGCGACACTGATACCGTGAATATCACAGTCCAGCCAGTTACTCAGACAAACTTCAGTGTCGATAGTCTGAATGCACCAACCACAGCCACTCAAGGTGAGTCCCTTACTGTCTCCGCTGCAATCTCCAATAACGGCGACGAGGCCGGCACGCAGACGGTTCAGTTCCGAGTTGACACCGACGGCGACGGCACGCTCGGAACCGATGAAGCTCTGGCCTCTCAAGAGGTTTCGTTAGACGCTGGGGAAACGACTGAAATTACGTTCGAAGATCTTGATACCAGCTCGCTTGCACCCGGAGACTATACCCACGGCGTCTTTACCGCAAATGATAGCGAAACTGCCACGATCACAATCACATCGCCACCGGAACCAGCAAACTTCAGTGTCAGTAATCTGAACGCCCCGACTACAGCCACTCAAGGTGAGACAATTACTGTCTCGGCTGATATCTCTAATAACGGTGAACAAGCAGGTACACAAACCGTCGAATTCTGGGTAGACACCGATGGGAGCGGGACCGTTGAAACCAACGAGGTTCTTATCACGCAAAATGTTTCATTGAGCCCTGGGGAAACGACTGAAGTCGCGTTCGAAGATATCAATACCAGCCCGCTTGCGCCCGGAGACTACACCCATGGTGTCGTTACCGCCAACGATAGCGAAACTGCTACAATCACACTCTCATCGCCGCCAGAACCAGCAAACTTCAGCGTTAACAACCTAGAAGCACCATCTGCGGCCACTCAGGGTGATTTGCTTACCGTCTCGGCCGAAGTATCTAACGAGGGTGAACAAACGGGGACCCAAACTGTTCAGTTCCGAATCGATACCAACGACGACGGCACACTCGGAGCTGACGAAGTTCTAGCTTCTCAAGAGGTTTCGTTAGACGCTGGAGAAACGACTGAAGTTACATTCGAAGAGGTCGAAACCGATTCTCTTGCACCTGGTGGCTACACCCACGGTGCGTTCACTGCTAACGACAGCGAAACTGCCACGATTACTATCTCATCACCACCGGAAGCAAATTTCAGCGTCGACAGCCTAAACGCACCGGCTACGGCTACTCAGGGTGAGACGATTACTGTCTCTGCTGAAATCGCCAATAACGGTGACCAAGCCGGCACGCAAACCGTTCAGTTCCGAGTCGATACCAATGGAGATGGAACGCTTAGAACCAGTGAGGTCGTGGCCTCACAAGAAGTGTCGATAGGCGTTGGCGAGACAGCCGACATCACCTTTGAGGACCTCGCAACCGGCTCCCTCGCTCCTGGGGACTACACACACGGTGTGTTTACCGCTAACGACAGCGAGACCGCCACGATCGCTATCTCATCGCCACCGGAACCAGCAAACTTCAGCGTCGACAATCTGAACGCTCCGACAACAGCCACCCAGGGCGATACGCTTACTGTCTCGGCCGATATCTCTAATCAGGGTGAACAAACTGGGACACAGACCGTCGAGTTCCGGCTAGACGCCGATGGAAGCGGAACCGTCGAATCCGATGAGGCTCTCGCCTCACAAAACGTCTCATTAGACGCTGGGGAAACGACTGAAGTTACGTTCGAAAATCTCGACACCAGTTCGGTTGCGCCCGGAGACTATACCCACGGGGTCGTTACTACCAACGATAGTGAAACCGCTACAATCACAATCTCAGCGCCACCGGAGCCGACAAACTTTACCGTCGGCAATCTGGACGCACCGACTACGGTTACTCAGGGTGAGACGATTACAGTCTCTGCTGAAATCGCCAACGAAGGCGATCAACCAGACACGCAGACTGTCGAGTTCGGACTAGATACGGATAGAAGCGGAGTCGTCGACGCCAATGAACGCCTTGCCTCGCAAAACATCTCATTGGATGCTGGCGAAACGACTGAAGTTACGTTCGACGGTCTTGAAACTAGCTCCCTCCCGCCGGGGGATTATACCCACAGCGTGTTTACCGCTAACGACAGTGAAACCGCCACAATCACTATTTCATCACCCCCAAGACCAGCAAACTTTAGCGTCAACAATCTAACCGCCACGACTACAGCCAGCCAGGGCGATCCGCTTACCGTCTCTGCCGTTATTTCTAATGATGGTGAACAGGCCGGCACCCAAACCGTCCAGTTCCGAGTTGACACCGACGACAACGGCACGCTCGGAACCGATGAAGCTCTGGCCTCTCAAGAGGTTTCGTTAGACGCTGGGGAAACGACTGAAGTTACGTTCGAAGGTCTCGCAACGGACTCTCTCGAACCAGGAGACTATACTCATGGTGTCTTTACCGGCAACGACAGTGAGATCGCCACAATCACTATTTCATCACCACCAGAGCCAGCAAACTTCAGCGTCAGTAACCTGACTGCACCAGCCTCTGCGACACAAGGTGATTCACTTACTGTCTCCGCCGCAATTTCCAACGAGGGCGGTCAAGCAGACACACAAACCGTCCAATTCCGGCTAGACACTGATGGAAGCGGAACCATCGAAGCCGATGAGACTCTCGCCTCACAAAACGTCTCATTAGACGCTGGGGAAACGACTGAAATTACGTTCGAAGAGCTCGACACCAGTTCGCTTGCGTCCGGAGATTACACCCACGGTGTCGTTACCACCAATGACAGCGAAACCGCCACAATCAAACTCTCATCGTCGCCAGAACCAGCAAACTTCAGTATCAGTGATCTAAACGCTCCAACTGCAGCCACGCAAGGTGATTTGCTTACCGTCTCTGCCAATATCTCTAATACTGGTGATCAAGCCGGCACACAGACTGTTCAGTTCCGAATTGACACTGATGCTAATGGCACACTTGAAACTGACGAGGGCCTTGCCTCACAGACTGTCTCGCTGGACGCCGGAGAAACGACTGAAGTTACGTTCGAAGGTCTTGATACCGGCACCCTTGCGCCGGGAGACTATACCCACGGTGTCGTTACCGATGACGACAGCGAAACCGCCACAATCCTGATTGAAGGCGCTACTCAGCCACCAACTGCCGAGGCTGGGGAGAATCAGACTGTCGAGGAAGAGACAGCTGTGATGCTTAATGCGAGTGGTTCGTCTGATCCAGACGGAGATTCACTTGCATATACGTGGACTCAAATCGACGGTCCGAATGTCACCCTCTCTGGCACAAACACGGCCACTCCCTCACTCACAACCCCGGCAGTTGAGGGGGCAACCGACGTGACATTTGAAGTGATAGTCAGCGACGACCAGGGAGAGACTGACACCGATACGGTTACTCTGACTGTTCAGCCTGTCACCGAAGGTGAGGCATTCTTCGCTGTGACGAATCTGAGTGTTCCGGATGAAGTCGCACACGGAGATACACTGACTATCTCAGCAACGATTACGAACACAGGCGATGTTGCGGAAACCCAACTCATTGAAGCTCGCGTTGATGCCAATCGTAATGGAACTCAAGAAGTGATCCAAACACAGTCTATTGCGCTCGAGAGTGGCGAAAGCAGGACCGTCACGACGACTCGGACTGTGCCAGATGGGTTGCCAACTGGGACCTATACTGGTGGTCTGTTTACGTTCGATAGTAACCAAACCGCGTCGGTTTCAGTCATCTCATCAGCATCAGAAGAGACCTACACTCGAGATGAAATCTCACAGGCAAAGTATGGATATAATTTCAGTGATCTGAGTACTGAAACAGCTGGACAAGTTGAGGAACTATACCTTCGGCAGCCGTTCGACAATGGTTCCAATCCTGAGGACGTCAAGACCCGTGAAGAGATTGCACAGAATCGCTACGGTGAAGACTTTGAGAATCTGAGCCGTGAGACGACTATCGAGATTCAGTCGGACTTCGATGCACAGTTTGACGATACAGGTGCTAATGCGGAATACACCCGGGACGAAATCTCTCGGGCCAAGTACTACGGATATAATTTCAGTGAGCTAAGTGCTGAGACGGCTGGACAGGTCGAAGAGCTTCACAACAGGCAGCCGTTTGCTGATAACGCGACGCCAAGTGAAATCAAGACTCGTGAAGAGATATCGAACTCGAGGTATGGGCTTGATGTGGACGAACTCAATCGCGAAACTCGGCTAGAAGTTGAGCAAACCTATCATCAACAATTCAATGAAGGCTCTGAAGGGGTAGCGGAGGGAACGAGTGCTCTGACTGTCGATAGCCAGTCGACCAAAGCCGAGAACAAAGCCGGCTACAACGTCACCGCCACGGACGGCAGATCGGTGTCAGTGTTGCAGGGTCCCGCACCGAGAAACGCGCCGAAGAACCCGCCTACGGATCCTTACGGAAGTGGGCTGTACGAGAATATCGAGGTGGGTTCGGCGTTCAACATTGTCGGCATCCAGGCACCGTTTACCAATCTTGACGGCCCGATAGTCCAGAGTAATCGCGACAGGCTCAATAAATAATGGATACTTCCCAGACCGACCACACGACAGCCAAGAATCGGATACTCTCTATCGGACTGGCTGGCCTCATTGTGCTATCACTGTTTGCAGGCTCAATCGGCGTTGGAACAGCCAACAGTGGCGTGTCAAGGGAAGAGAGAACTGAGGGGACACGACTTACTTCTCAGGATCAGTCGCTCACAGGTGAGGGGGCAGCTAAATATACCGGTCTGTCCGGAGCCGATGTGGAACAACTCGGCTCTGTAGATCAATCCAGAAGTATTGATTGGGCGAGAACGTATCCAACTGAACAGTCAGGGTCTGGATGGACGGTTAGCCGGACTGCAGACGGAGGATTCATACTTGGAGGGTCTACAGATGCTGACGCAACGAATTCTAGTTCGGAGGTGAACACGACGATTATCAAAACGACTGCAGATGGAACTCAGGAGTGGATGACAACTGTTGACACCGGATATATAGACACAATTAATGATATTATACAGACTCGTGACGGTGGCTTCGCTGGGGTTGGTATCGACGCATTTGTGAAGTATGACGAACGGGGTAATCAAGTCTGGGCACGAGATATCCAACCACTCGGCCATCGTTCAATCGTCGAAGCAGAGAGCGGAGACCTCTTTATTGCGAGCGCCACCTGTTGTGACAATCGAAAATCAGTATTTACCCGGACGGACTCTACGGGAGACGTGATTTGGCAACGAACAGTCTCCGTGACAGAGAGTTCCAACTCTCGTCTTGGAATAACTGCAGCACGTGCGTCTGAAGGATTCGTTGTCGGTGTGTCGGGCTACAACAGCAACAATGCGTACCTGTACGCGCTCTCAAACGATGGAGAAAGGCAGTGGATGCGGCGGTACGAGAATTCTACGATAGACAACGTCCAAATATTGAGCAATGGTGACATCCTCGCCAGCGGTAGCGATACGGATCAGAATTCGCTCTGGTTGAGTAGGGTGAGTTCAACCAACGAGGAACGGTGGGAGCGAACGTATGACGCGTCTCCTCCGATAACGACTGCGGACACTTCAAGTGGAAATATTTCTGTTCTCACTAATGATGCCATACTGAATGTTGATTCTACTGGGAATGTTCTGGTAAGACGTGAGTATTTTTCACCGACTAACGTAACAGTTAGATCAGCGGTCAGTACTGGACCGAATCAGTTTGTGCTTGGCGGATCACAGGAGACAGACTCGTCCGCAACCCAGTTCTGGCTTGCTCAGGTCACTGCAGACAGTGAGATACCTGAAAATGATACACCTGAAGAAGGCGGTCGCTTGATCGTGGATAGACAGGACCCAACCGCCTATGACTCGATTCAAGCAGCTGTTGATTCCGCGTCTACCGGTGAGAAGGTTGAGGTCCGACCTGGCACGTACCGAGAGCAGGTCATCGTCGACAAGACGATAACACTCATGGCGCCCGATGGCGCGACGCTGAACGGATCTACTTTCGGGACTGACTCGTCCGGGATTCGAGTGCCCGGGGAGAATGCCGCATCACCGACAATCAGCGGCTTCACCATGACCGGGTACGATAACGATGGGTATCTTGCCGCAGGTACATCAGGCTCTTGGACGGTTCGTAATGTAACCGTTAGAGATGTTGGTGGGAGCGGTCTTGATGCCGACAACGCGATGGGTGACTGGACGGTCCGGAACCTAAGGATTGTGAACAGTTCAGGTTACGCGATAGACGTACACCGGACGACTGGTGACTGGAGAGCGACAAACGTCCGTGTGGATAATGCCACAGGGGGTTTCTACGCTTCGAATTCAAGCGGTGATTGGAAAGTGACCAACAGCACCATCGTTGATACCGATATTGATGCGGTTTTTGTTCAGAACAGTTCCGGTGGCTGGTTGATTGACGGGGCAAGCCTCCGCAATAATGGTGACGACGGTATCGATACTTCCTTTGCTACCGGAAATTGGACGGTGCAGAACTCAGCGATTCAGGGGAACGAAGGCCACGGCATGGAGGTAGACAGGACGAGTGGTTCATGGGCAGTTCTGAACAGTACAATAAAGAAAAGCAGTATCGGAATCTACGGCTCCTATACAAGTGGAGAGTGGATTGTACGTGATAGTGTCATTGAGGACAACAAATACGAAGGCCTCTTTTTTGGCCAAACAACTGACGAATGGACGATAGCTGATACGAGAATACGTAACAATTCCGATGGCGGTGTGGCGACGTTCAACTCCACCGGGAACTGGACAATTGTGAATAGCATTGTCGTGGAGAACTCGGGTAGAACGCTTGTTCAAAATGGGCTGGTTCGACTGACAGGCACCGGCATTGATGCGTCTTTAACTACTGGCGACTGGCGCATCAAGAACAGTACAATTTCTCAAAACCAGGGTGGTGTATTAGCCACTGAGTCACGGGGCGATTGGGTGATTGAAAAGACAGAAATCAGAGATAACGCCTACCTCGGTGTCGCATCCAACGCGTCAACAGGAGATTGGAGGATAGAAAGTACAGACATTGTTAACCATTCGAACAGTGGGATCTACGCCAGAATGTCAAGCGGGGACTGGACAGTCCAAAACAGTACGCTCCGGAATAACGGTGGGAACGTAACGTATGTCGGCGCCGAGTCGGGGGATCAAGAATTCGTTGACAGCGACGGGATTGATGCAGTCGGTAGCTCGGGCACGTGGCGTGTCCGAAACACCTCGTTCGTCGATAACGTTCGTGCAGAGGTCAGCGCAATCAACGCAACGGATGCAACCGTTGAAGGCGATGCCCGGCGAAATTGGTGGGGCCAGACAGGCGGCCCGACCGAGAATCAGTGTGTTGGGAACGTAATTTGCGCTAACTGGCTCTTATCACCCGGAGGGGACCCGGCGATTATCCCGAATCTCGATAGAACCTCGCTACAAATATCTCCATTCCCCGTGTCAGTTGGTAATGCACCGACGGTTTCAGTGAACGCAACCGGTGCGACCGACGTGTTCGTCAACGCAACCGCGAACGGGCAGGAAGGCAGTATTCGGATGCAGAACGTAGAGGACAACCGATGGGAGGCCAATCTCTCGAGGCTTGACACTCCAGACATGGACGGCCTAGAACGTGGTTCCAAGGTCGAATTGTCTATCGTCGCCTGTAATGAGGGATGTACGTCAGACACCAAGGTCATCCTGAACCGGACCGACCAGACTTTCCCAGATAGCGAATTACCGACCAGTAACGAAGGAAGTCGCAACGAGTATGAGGTCGAACGCAAACGTCCACTACACTACTTTGTCTTTGAGGAGGTTGTAGACGTCCCTGTCATTCTCGTTGACTTCGCGGGTGAGAATCCCTCAGATCATGGCTTCGAAGATAGACAGAGCGTTACAAACTGGGAACGAAGTCGCGAGTACGATATCAATAGCTTCCTCGGTTCCGATCGAGGCGCGATGGGATCGTTAGGAGTTGATTTGATTTACTATGATAACGGGCGAGAGTTCTACAAAGTAAACTCTCGTTCTGACTACGATAGAAAAACCATCGTGGAACGAGTCGGTTCTATCCCTACTGGCAATCCAGACTTCGGTAAGCGTCATGCACTAACAGCAGATGGAAAAAACGCTGCAACAACAGATGGAACAAACATTGAGAGAGAATACATTGTAACCCATCCCGGCGAGCCTCTCGTTAAGCGCGCAGGCGTAATTAATGGAAATAGTACACTTGCAGAAGAGTACCTACTTCCGGGGGACGGCGAGCGTATCTACGTCTCGATGAACGATCCACACCATTATGGAGTGTGGATTCACGAAATCTCTCATCTCAAATTTGGCCTGATAGATCTGTATCCCAATAGTGATGAGGTGAAGGGTGGCGTGTATAACGGTGTGATGTCGGTCAATAGTGAATACGGTACGCCGAATAATGTAACGAACGACGACGCATCACTCCCAAGTCCATACAGTGTACTTAGCCGGACTAAGTATGGTTCCGGAGGGATAGCTAGTAATAACGACCAGAACCGTCCCTGGGTGGATACCACTGAAACAAATCTGTCTGTATCGAACAACCGAACGGCAACGGTCACCATTGAAAGAATTAATCGCACGAATATCGGAGACACTGCAGCAATAATCAACACCGGTGAACAGGGTCCTGACGGTACAGTCAAATATGCGTTTGAATTGGATTCGACATCCACCAAGACCGAGGGGTACAGATTAGCTGAACGGAACGGCAATCTCAAAAGGGTTAATGAAATAAGTGCTGGGATAACTGATGGGGCAAGGGATTACGTTTCCAACGGAGTGTTTGCGGAATTCGATGTCGAGTACACACAAAGTTCTGGGGAAACGCGTGCGGATATCTATACAGAACTTACTTCACCGGATTCAAACCGCAAGGTGGTTTCAATTGATGGGGTATCATTTCATGACTTTTCAGAAATTCTTGGCACTCAATCAAGCTATACTGCACCAGACGCCGATCTCCGAGCCGTCGACAATCAAGGACGGGTAACGGGAGTTACTGAGGACGGCGAGTTCGTCAACGAGATCCCTGGTGCAAGAGCTTCAGGCGACCGTGTCCAGGGTCCAGAATGGATCTCGATTCCGTCTGATGCGGACGTCGAATTCGAAGTTTCGACCGCAGACACTCAGCAGTTCGTCAACGAGACGAACGTCTCCACGGAGAACGCGACTATCTCGTACACGACAGAAATCACGGAGGTCGGTGAGAACCCTCAGTTAGTCACTGAGAACGGCTCCGTGACGGTAACCAACACGACATCCACCACCACGAATCAGTCAGTAGAACCTGGTGAAACAAAGGAGGTCTCGACAGGGTTTTCTGTCGCACAGTTCGATCGCGCCGGTGACGGTGGGATCGGATTCGACGACCTTCGGTTCGCACTCAGAGAGTTCAACAATGGCAATATCACATTTGGACAACTCCGGAGGATCCTCCGTGCCTACAATACAGAGGAATCCGTCTAAGGTACACCCGTCGGATTAATTCCACTTTAGTTAGCCTGAGTCAGAATAAAATTTGGCTGGCCGCTCTGACACCCACTGAGCGAACCAACGGCCGTCTATCCGAACGATTGTAATAATCAAGTCGTAGAACCTCTTTGCAAGGTCGCTGACTCATCAGAACTTTCTATAACACCCTAGCCTACGTGTGTAGACAACCGACCGAAGCCTCGACCGACAACACAAGGTCATCCACGACCTCGCCGTCGACGAACCCGGTGGCAGACCCGCCGCCATCGAAGTGTATTGCGACGGGTCCATCAGCACCGATGTCGAGCGGTCGGCTATCAGGCAGCACGCGAAGACATCGTCGCGGACATCCGCGACATCGTCTGTGTCATCAAGAAAGCCGCCGTGGCGAACAAACCCGCCGTCGCGGTGTTCAACATACCCCGCGTCGAGGAGCGTGGCGATTGTGGTCTCAGCCTCGTCGGGCCAGAGGCTCTGGTAGTCGACGGCGTTCGTATACAGCAACCGGCGGTCCGTCCATTCACCTTGGTATTTGTTTACCTGTGCTACCAGGGCATTGATCACGGCTTGCTCCGCTGTGGAAAAAAGTCACTGCCGTAGAAAAACAAAGGACGTGGCGGGTATGCACCCATCGCTCATCTAGGGGGACCACTCCGGTTATACCTGAAAGACGTACTCGTTAGACAGCAGTGTCGTAACTCAAGTATCCCACAACAGGGTACATAACCCAGCAGTTGCATACCCACCATATCAGGCGGTTAGAAAGACAGAGAACACATACCGGGGAGCTGGCCTATACACAGGAGGTGTGCAATCAAGAGAGGCGGGGTTCCCACACCACCCACTGAGCAATAAGATATTGAGTTCATTTGTTATGCTACCTATACTCAGGTACCTACCAACTTGTTACTAACCGAGCCGGCCGGCAACTCATTCCACCCTTCACAGTCCGACGTCGCTCATCGACTGGATAATATTCTCCTCGGTCGGGGCGGCGAGGTACGGCTCGATCGCGTCGTAACTCGACCACCCACCGAGAGCCATAACGATACGCGGTGATATGCCCTCCTCGACGAGGAGGTGATTTGCCCAGCAACGCCGAAGGTCGTGGCTCGACACCCGGCGGTAATCCTCATCGCCGGTTTCTGCTGCGGCGACCTCAGCGGCGTCCTCGACCCAGTATTGTATCGCTCGCTTCTTTCGATCGACGAGCGGGTCGTCGTCGGCGAGGTTGTTCTCCTGGACGTATCTGTTTATTGTCCGCTCGAAACCGCGGGGGAGCCACGTTTCTCGTTGTTTGCCTCCAGCGTACTCTCCGGTCGTATCTTTCCCACCGACGACCTCAAGTTCGTAGTGGCGGCCGTCAGACATTCTGGAGATATGCCTCGGCTCGACGTCTTGGACCTCATTCACCCGGAGGCCACAGTCGCCCATGAGCCGCAGTGCGATTTCTTGGACGTACCCGTCGGCCGATCGGGGTATCTCCTCGTACTCCTCCCGGCTCATCCAAACATTGTATGTCCCGTCCCGGTTTCGCTCGGTTCTCATTATTGCGTGTTAGTATTACTTTTCATGCAACTAATAGCGACGGGGTAGGCACATCGAGAAACTGATTTCGGCCGCTCACGGAGTCACGCGCCGCTTTCGGTTTCGACGGTTGCGTGTTTCTGGAAAAGCGTGCAACGCAGTGCATCAACGGGGTGCCGGTCGGTAGATACCCGCCTATAGGATTCTACAGGTATTCCTATAGGAACCTATAGCCCGCGTGTAGCGTGGTCTTGCTTGGCTTTCTGGGCAGTTTCCATATTATCGGGTGCGGCCTCCCGAAGCCCGAGGCGGAGGGCAAGGCGAAGGACCTCGCTCCGATCGGGCGGCTCGGTCCCGCCGAGGTCAAGCTCCTCGCGAAGGGCCTCGCCGTACGTCAGGGTGCGTTCGGGGGGCCCCTCTAGGGTCACCACGAATGCCACGAGGTCCCCTTTCCACACGGATACGGTCTTTTATCGATCCCCTTGCCTCAATTTCGGCGAGTTGCTCTACCAACTGCTCCGAAAACGTCCAACATACTCCAGAGTATTCTACCTCTTGATGTCGGGACTCTTGGCGGACAACGTCTGGATCAAAAAAAGGTAGTTGGAGTGGTTAGCTCGTGACGGTGAGCGTGGTCGATCCGGAGTCGTCTTCCGTAGAGACTGTTACATTATAAGTGCTGGGCGGTAGGTCCGAGGTGTTAGTTTGGAAGGTCACCTGTGTGGAGTCGCCAGCATCGAGTGAGACCGTCTTCGCATTCTCCTTGGTCACGTCGATGACTGTCTGAGCGATATCGGTGCGGAATCTCTCTCCGAAGTCGTCTTGAAGTAGATCGTACCACTGGCCACTCGCCGTCATATTGGCCAGCGGGCGCTTCTGGAGTTCAGGCTGTGAGAGGGGACCCAGTTCCGTTGCGTTCGGTGTGACGGCGATGTAGGTCGTGTTCGTCGCGTTCAGTTGGTTCGAGAGTGCTTGCTGGCTCGGGGTTCCCGACTGCGTGTCCGAATCTTCGTCAGTAAGATCGATCAGGACACGCTTGGCACTCTCACGACCATCGAGGTCATTCGCCGTCTGGATAGCGTCGTAATTATACTCGGTAGCTCCCCCAATCTCCAGTTCGTCGAGCGTCTGGTTTGTCGCTGAGACATTCGATGTGAAATTTTGTTGAACCACGACCTGGTCTGCAAGGGTCACGACCGCATACTGGGCATTAACATTTTCTGATTCGAGATTTTGAGAGAACATTTGGAGTTGGTTCCGGACCGTATCGATGTCGTCCTCCATGCTCCCAGACTCATCGACGACGAACACGATATCAACTGCACCTGTCCCGGTCGAGATATTCTCGCCTTCAACCACCAGTGAGACGTTCTGTGTTCCGGGCGCATTACCGGCGTTTTCGATCGTCGCAGTCACATTCGCCGTGTTCCCCTGCTCAGTGTCGGGCGCGTTGACACTGGTCACTTCGAACGTGGCATTACCGGTATCGTTGCCATCATCTTCCGTGACAGTCAACGTCGTCGTGGCGGTGTCGTTCGCCGTCGTGGTGGTCACATTATACGTGCCCGGTGAGAGGTTTGAGGTTCCGACGTTGAACATCACATCCTTCGATTCACCGGCATCAAGTGCCTCCTCGGAACTCATCATCACGCTCTCATTTTCAACCATCAGTGAGATGGTCTGAGTGCCAGCCGCGTCGCCGGTGTTCTCGATCGAAGCAGTAACATTCGCCGTGTCCCCCTGTTCGACATCTGGAGCGTTCAGACCGGTGATCTGGAAGTTAGCGACCTCTGGCTCTTCGACTCCGTCATCCGGGCCTTCTCCATCATCCGGTTGTTTAACCCTTGAGATAGGGAACTGCTGATCGTACAGGTCTTCAACCTCTAACTGAGTGAGGATACTCAGATTTTCGAAGTCGTATCCGTATTTTGACTGTGCGATTTCATCCCGCGTGTGGATTTTTGCAGGATCCTGTTCACCACTGAATGAAACAAATGGTTGTCGGTCCCAAATCTCTTCGACTTCTCTCGTAGTCTCGTTACTCAGGTCGGCAAAATTCTCCCCGTATTTTTCCTGTGCGATTTCGTCCCGAGTAACGTTCTTGGTCCGGTCCGAGTCAGCAAATTGCGCGTCGTATTCCCCCTCAATTTCTTCTTTCGTTGAATCGCTAAGATTTCTGAAGTCGTGGTCGTACTCGCTTTGAGCTAACTCGTTACGAGTATCGATATCTTCAACAGAGACACCGTCAGCAAAAGGTTGTCTGTCGTATATTTCTTCCACTTCTCTCTTTGTTTCAGTACTTAACCCTTCGAACCCTCCAACATCATATTTTTCCTGTGCAATTTCATCCCGAGTCAACGGAATATTCCCTGCCTCTGAGGCGCCAACAGTAGGCATAGCCGCAAGGATGGATAGAATCATCAGTGCGACCATGAATACTGCTTTGATTTTATTATTGCTCTGTGTCATGTGACACAGGTATTAGCATTAAATGACAGATAATAAATTTATGCATTACTGTTAACATGTCCTCAAAACCCGTTACGTAGCGGGTTTCAGGCGTGAAATGGCGGTTTCGTAAAATATTAACTACAAGATATATATTCCGTCATATTCACATTGTTATAAATATGTACTTACGATATATCCGTGTGTGCCGAATAGTTTACTTATAATTTCATGAACCACTAAAAATGACATTTGTGCAACCAAGTCCTGTGGTAGTTTTGAGCTATATGGGTCCTATAGCCCGCGTGTAGCGTGGTCTTGCTTGGCTTTCTGGGCAGTTTCCATATTATCGGGTGCGGCCTCCCGAAGCCCGAGGCGGAGGGCAAGGCGAAGGACCTCGCTCCGATCGGGCGGCTCGGTCCCGTCGAGGTCAAGCTCCTCGCGAAGGGCCTCGCCGTGCGCCTGGAGGTGTTCGGGGTGGTCCTCCAGCGCGGCCATGCGCGCCGCAATATCGCCGTCCCACACGGACACCGTCTTTTGACGCCCACCCTCGTCGATTTCCTCCAGGTACTCGACCATGCTCTCGCGGAGGTCCTCGTACACATCCGCCCCGGCGGCCTCGTCGAGGCGATCGCCGTGGTCGGTCGCTTCCCGGAGTTGGTCGAGGTCCGGGTCGTCGCTCATTGTTCTGCTTCTTGATCGTGAATAAAGATGTCCGCAGCGTTACCGTCAGTGGCCGCCTATTGGGCGTCTGCGGCGGGCGGGTTGGAAAAGGACCACAATCGTCGTTGTCTTCCCCGCTGTCAGGACTGGGCTATTCGCGAGTCACGACATGCTGCTAATGCCGATACTACAAGACTCTGCGCTAGAGTTTCAGCGTCAGAAACTCGGCTTGGGGCTTCAATACATACTGGCCGGTATGTATGGACAGCCGCCGGTCGGAGGCGGTCCCCGAAAAGTATCCGACACACCTGCCCACCATCGGCCCCGCCCGTTCCCCGCTTGGGGCTGGAGCCCACCGAGTGCCCTCTGACATGCCCTCTTCACGCGCTCCATTCCCCTCTCCCCTCTTGTCGATTCAGTAGGCCTCTAGAGCCTGTCGCGCTCTCGGTATAGGCTGTACTCAAACTAGTACTATGTATACGTGAATAGAAGGCTAGCAGACTTTCTGCGGCGGCGGCTCATTCATAACCTGACCGCCTTTGTTGAATCCTGCCACTCCGTGTTGAGAGCCCACAAGGAAGTGCTCTGTTGAATAGCGGTGTTGGTCGAGGTAGTCGGATTTGAGGCGGCTCGTCAGGGGTTGATGCCGGTGGTCTAAAGATCGGTGTCACTTCACCGTCGCTCAGAAGGCGCTATTCAACACAGCACAAGGAAGTACGTTGAAAGTGATACCAGCTCAACGACTTAATTGAGATGCTCTGTTGAATAGTGGTTTCTTCGTGCCCGGTCGCTCGCTGAGCGGGGCCGTGAGGAGCTGACACCACTCGCCACAGATTGAGGGGATCATCATCCTCGCTCTGAGGGCGCTATTCAACACAGCACATTAGGACGTTCCAGAATAACAATCTAGGGTTGACGAAGCACTAGACCCAGTTTTGGGTGGGTTCGTGGTTTCTGGCTCAGTAAGTGGCTCGGTTGGAATCAACCTATCGGCTCTCGCTCCAGTAGTCGTGTTCTCGGCGGGAAAGGCCGCAGTCGACTGGTCGCGCAGGGCCGTCGGAATACAGACCGGTGCAGACGGACTCGCGGGCTGGTTCACTCCGGAGAACCCGCATCTACGTGAGTGGGAGCAAGAGCGGAGATGAATCCGTCACACATCCACAGGATTGCTCGTTGTCTTCCGACGGAAGCGGTTACTCGGGTAACTCCGCGTCATGGGAACGGCACTCGGGCCAAGCGAGTCGCCACTGTCGGGACTGCTGTTGATTCTGTGGGTCGCCGGCTTGTGTCTGCCTTCAGAACGACGGGACTTCAGTTCAGTCGTGTTATCGAATTCGAAGTATGTTTGTTACTCAAGCATAACGAATCGAGTGTCTCTAATCATGACCCAGCGGCTTCCGACCTCAGTTCGCGGTCTGAGCCTAGTCGTTGCGAACTGTATTCCGCTGGTCGGAGTCACTGTCTGGGGCTGGGACCTCTGGCTATTACTCGTTGTCTACACAGCCGAGGCGGCCTGTTCGGTTCTTATTGCGGCTACGAAGGCGTTGTTCGCTGAGCAGGGCTCCCCGGGACGTCCCGGACAGTACGAGCCGTTACATGAACTCCGGGAGAAACGCGGTGGTTTTCAGATCTATTCGAACTGGCCGCCAATATACCCACGAAACATCCCCTTCGCACTAATGGTGTTGGGGGTCTGGTTCGGGTTCATCGGGCCGATCAGCCTTGTCTACCTCTTGACGATTGGACCTACAATTCAGATCTCAGTGGGCCTCGCTGTGAGTGTCGTGGCGTTGTTCTTCTCACAGATCGAAGAGTTCGTTATTGAGTACATTGGCACCAGTGAGTACCGTGACGTGTCCGCTCAAGAACTGATCCGGACACCGGCACAATTGACGTTGGTGCTCCTTTTTATTGGGTTTCTCACGTTGGGTGGGTCCCGGGCCGGTCGTATAACGTTGTTAACCGGCCTTGTTGTCGGGAAAACGCTCAGCTCACTCTACCGGTTCTACGTGGATCATATCGGAGGGCCTCTTCTCGATGTGGATCTGAAACTTTCAGATGATTTGCCCAGGAGCGAACCGCCACCGGAGCTCACAATGCCTGAAGAGCCGGTAGAAGCCAGTGTTGCCGTCAACAAGAAGTCCGTTATACTGGGAAGTCTCAGCGCCGTCGGGTTCGCACTGATCTCGCGGTTCACAATTATCACTGTCGCGGCATTCGTCATCGCGCTGCAAGTCGGCAACCCGGTCTGGATTGGCCTCCTTTCGATCGTAGTTCTCTGTATCGTCGGTGCTCGTATGCTGAGTTTCTACCTCCGCTACGGAACGATTGAGTACCAGCGCCGGGGTGAGTTTCTGGTCGCCTACGACCGACTGTTAGAGTCACCGCAGTGGATCGCCACGATCGGTCCCGGGACCGAGTACTCCGTTATTAATGCTATCGTTGACCGGCTTCGTGGCACGGGCCGGTTACGGGTCGCCAGCGTTGATTCGGTTGACCGAGGGAGCGTGCAGCTCGGCCCGCTATCTGATCTCGATCGAGCTATCGAGACGCTGGATCTTCCAGTGTACCAAACAGATCGGCCAGAACGGGATCCGACGATCATCGCAGCTGCCGGCGGTTTGTTGCTCTTCTTTCTCGCTGTTCCAGCTGGGCTGTTTCTCGCCCCCGGAGTCGACTCGGGGACTGCCTACGCTTCACTCGTCGTCATCGGACCGTTCGCACTAATTCACACCGGCATTCTGTTGTACGTCGCGTTGTCTCGAATCTAAGTGAGGACCATCGCGAGCCATTGGTCAGCTGCTCTCCGTGGCAAATGCATTGATGTGGAGTAGTCGAAACGAATCCAGTCGGAGTCAGCGGTTCGGGTACCAGACAGCTTGTCCGGGTGTATGATGCACCCATGTGTCGTCGTCAAGCAGTTGTGGATCCTGCCACCGAAACCGGGCGTTAGAATCATACGATATCGGTGGTTCAGTGTCCCGTGTTTGGAACTGCGTCCGTGTACAGGCTGCAAAAGACCATAGGTCTATTTTCTCTTGCGGAGTGAAAGTATACTGCATAAGCGTCGTCTCGGAACCGGCACTACCGGTGGTCTCAACAGTGAGCCCATCTATATCAGCGTCTTGCGGACTCATTCCGGTGATCCTCTCTGGGAAATCAGAAACGAAACGGATCCGGTCCGGTTTGTACGAACTGGTATCGCTCTGGGTGGAACCGCCATACATTGTGGCCTGCATATCGACGGAGACCACGGCTGGTTCAGTTTTGGCGGCCAACCGAAGGGTATCCCAGCGATCAAAGCCGCCGACATCGTTCACCCCGCGAATGCGTGACCGGCCGATGGTCGTGGCGCCGTCAGGAACCTCCAAATCCAATGGCTCGGGGCACTCTGGCAACGAAGGTTCGAGTACTTCACTGACCGCCCACGGAAGGTCCCGCGGTAGCTCCGCACCGACGAATTTGTGTGTGTCCAGTCGGCCCTGCTTCGGGACAGCGGCAGCAATCCGGTCCGTTGGCCCCCACCCGTTCTGAGTGAAGCCGTACCGACGGTCACTGTCGGCACACGCCTGCATAACGGTCCACTGCGCGTTCGCGCCTACCACGACAGCAGGTCGGCCGTCAGTAAGACAGCCGCGGACTTGCTGGACTTGGTCGTCGCCGGACGGGTACACACTCACGTCAGCGCTGGCACTATCCTTGACAGATGAGACAGCCCCAGGGTTCGGGAAGTCGACTCCTTCAGCGATAAAAACGCGATATCCATCAAGCTCTCCAACGGGCGGAGCCTCTGCTAACGGTGAATTGTTCACAAGAGACCCACAACCAGCGAGGGAGGCTACCACTCCAGTTCCGGCAGCTGTGAGGAGGGCGCGGCGGGTACACGGAGGCATGGTTGCTAGTTCGGTTGTAGATATGTTGATTTTTTCATACAGACGCATGGGCCCTTCTCTCAGCCGGTGAGAGACCACCCGTTCCGGACCACGAAGGGTACCGACTCGTTCGGCGTGTTGTGATTCGGTCAGGACACTCCATTCACCCCTTCCCAACAGTTATGTTTCCTCTTGTCCATTAGAAGACCTGTTTTCATACTCGCCTGAATGACCGGTATCCCAGTATAAGTTGCAACAGTGCTTCTCTCCCTGAAGTCTGTGAGGGCTTTTACTATAGAAGGCAGGCGAAAAACCCACGATATCACGTAGAAGAGTAACGACGGGTCCTGGCTTATCAGCTGCCGCGGACGACTGCATCGGAGAGCTACTCTTTGCAATCCCCTTCTACGAGTCTGGATTGGGCAGTACAGGCTTACACGAGGTTATTCTGTGGGGATGCAGCTTGGGGTGGTAACTCGTGAAGGTAGAGGCCGTCGGCGGTTCAGAGGAAGCCCTCAACGACGCTTGCGATTCCGTTGCCGAGTTCGACTAGTGCGATTTCCGTGGGGCCTCGGCCGAGCAGACACTCTGTGCTGGCATGACATGCGCCACCGGCGTGAACTTCGACACAGTATACACCCCGCTCGACTGGCTCGGAGATGAGCACGACGCCTTGTGGCGGAATTGTCTTTGCCCGACTGACTACGACTTCGTCGTCTGCGTCGCACAAACGGATAGTCACCTCGCGGGTGTCTGTGCCATCGTAATTCCGTATAGCGACGGTTTCGCAGCTGATGAGCGGGCGGTCTGTACACACGGACGACTCATCGTCCGAAGGAGCAGTACGCTGCCGGAATTCGGGGGCCATACATCCTCGTGGCGCTCGGTCATCATATATCGGCAGTCAGTGTTTCAGACACGGAAACAGACGATAGCAATAGCTGTGTGGGTCAATTCGGTGGGTGTAGTCGACACTTATGCAATTCGAATCCGCCCTTGAACGGGTATTGTCCACCGCGCAGCGAACGTGTGTTTCTGTTCTTCCGTTCGGATGAGTGCCGTTGGCGGAGGTTCACAGCGACGCCGGTATCGACTTCGCGACGTCGGGAAGGTGTCCGCTGGTAACGTGCCGGAAGCCCAACGCCCGTCTCGCGCACAGTCGGGACAAAACCGGCGAGAGATCTATCGAGGGTTGCACCGCCGGAGTCACGGTCGTCGAACACTGATCGAGTTCCCGCTCCCTCCGGCGACGCCGTTGCTCGTACTCGTTGAGGGCGTCGTCACGGTCCCGCGGACCGTACGCGAGAGCGTCGGCGAGCACCCACCCATCCTCGATTCCGAGCGTCGTTCGTAGACACCCCCCTGGAAGAGAGACACGCGCCGCCGACGCGATAAGGACGACTCCATCGGCGTGAACCGATACCGGGACGGCTCGTGTGCCCTGGTAATACTGAATCCCGTGCTGTGAGAGTCTCTCGAAGGGGTTTGCTGACCACCCGAGAAGTGCCCCGAACTGACGTTCAAGCGAGCCGACATCGGTGGCGGCGCATGTCGGATCAGTCACCGAGACGAGGCGTACGCGCGTGCCGTCTGCGACGGGAACAGAGAACGCGGCCCGGTCGTCTCTCCATTGCTCTGTGGGACCGTCCGGAGCCGGCGGTTCGGTCGGCCAGTCGAACGCCCACGTGTGGGTCGTGGCCACGACGTGCCGTGGTTCGACGGTCGGAGCCAGCGTCGAATCTGTCGTGACTACGGTATCGAAGGACTCCTGGATGCTGCCCTCGAAAGTCGCGTCGACCCGACCCTGAGACCGGTCAATATCCACAATCGGTCGCTCAGGTGTCCGGATACGGTCGCGGACTCGCCGATCGAGGAGGCTCAACAACTTCGCTCGACGAACGCTCAGCAGCGCCGGTCGATCCGACTGGTCGGTTGTCCACGACGAATTGATGTTTGGACGTGCGAGCCGGTCCAGTCTGGTTCCAATGGCCTCGACGGGCCGCCTGAGTCCGAGACGTTCCAGCAACACCAGCCCAGGCCGCCACAGTGTCAGTGTATCCGGCCCCGTCCGCTCACTCGGCGGTCGTGCCAACACCGGGTCGAGCCCTACCTGACTGAGGAAGCCCGCAGTTGCGATTGCCGGCGGGTCCTCGCCGACGACCAGCACTTGGCGCTCGTGTGCGCACCCCGCAGTCTCGGGACGGTCCCGTCGCTCGCGCTGCGTCTCTCGGTTGGTGTCCTGCCCGCCGGTTCGTGATTCCCCCGTCATCCAGGCTGCCCTCCCGAAGCCGCCGACTCGCTCCAGTGATGCACACGTCGCCGGGGACAAACCGATGGAGTCAGTGGGAACATAGACGGACCTACGAGGGCATCTGTTCTAAACCGGCACCGCGTGTTTCTGGCTCTGAGACTGGAGCTGGATTCTGCCGGCAGCGTGATTGAACGACCGGTTTTTCACCCCCGGTCATTATAGATAGCCCCTGATTTCGGCCTGGGGCAGTCAATACTGCCACCACATTTGGGAAGAGTCGGTCCGTGGGTATAGGTGATGAGGGGGAATCAGACCCAGTCCCGCAGCGGTACGCCGCCCAGCGCCCGGACACCGGACGTCTCCGGCGACCGGAACAGCACACATAGTATCGATGAGCAATCGACGGCCAGCGACGACTCCTCGGATATCGCGTTCGACGAACTGTTCCCGTTGCTCGGTGACGAGTACGTCGTCGATATCCTGCAGGCGCTGTCGAGTGACGAGATGCCGGCACGGGCTATCGCCGACGAGTGCGATATGTCCCGTCCGACAGTGTATCGCCGCCTCGAAAGGCTGACCGAGGCCGGCGTCGTCGCGTCGCGCCTGCGCCCGGAGTCGGACGGACACCACAGACAACAGTTCCGGCTCGTCCTCGAAGGAATCGCGGTACAATTCCGCGAAGACGGCTTCGACGGTCGCGTTCGCGTCTGTGAGTCCGCGAGTGACTGACCCTCCAGTGGCCCCTCATTACCTGTCTTCGCTGACCTTTCGGCCCTCCACCGCTCAAACTTGACCGTCGGTTCGCCTGCGATGGTTTTCGTGATATGCCCCCACTGGGAATCACGGCTCTATCCCGTCACCGGACCCGAACAGGATATCGAACACCGTCCGCTCGCCGAGTCGGACGTGTTTGTTCAACGTCGGTTGCGTAATCCCCAGCGCGTCGGCGACGTCTTCGCCGCTGTTCTCGCGGGGCCACTCGAAGTACCCCATCGCCTGTGCCGTCTCTAGAGCCTCGTACTGTCGCTCGCTTAGCTCTCGTTCCAGCCGGTCCTGTATCTCTCTAGCGGTCTGGTTCGTCTCGCGGTGCTGGCGCTGTGCGTACAGTTCTAGGTCCGAAAATTCGTTCTGGATGCGTTCGACCATGGTTCGCGTATCCGTCTCGGTCGGGATTTCGACGACCAACGTGACACCCTCGGCGGTTCGGCGTGCGCGTCTAATGATACCACCGTGCTCCGAAACGTACGACCCGAACCACGAGGAGCCACGCCGTTCGAGAACTACTTCGTCGGCCCCCCGGGAAACGATCGTCATATCTCCAGGAAGGACAGTTCTCGCCGTCTCGGCCACCTCCGACGGAACGTCACCAGTGAGCCGGTAGTAGACGCTGATCGAGCTATCCTGTCTATGAACCGTCCGCTGATGGCTGACCCGACACTCAAGCGCCCGTGCTAGCCGCGCCATCGGGAGGTCGGTGTTTTGGCCCCGGAACTCGAGTTCGAGCGTGTCGTCGGATTCGAGCGCACGCCGCCGCTCTGTCGCTGTAATGGCGTACCCGATGGAAGCACCTAACTGAGAGAGGACGTCGACCGTGCGCTCTCCGAATGCGTCAGGTTCGTCCGCGAAGATGGTAAGCACGCCGTGGATGACATCCTCGTAGGACAGCGGGACGGCACAGACAGATCCGATACCATCGCGGAGCAGTCGCTTGCGCCAGCCCCCCTGTTGTCGACTACCGACGAGGTCGTTGCTGACCACGGGTTCCTCAGTCCCCCAGGCTTGGGCTGCCGGGCTCGCGTCTCCGGCTGTGTCTATCAGAAGGTCCTCGATATCGTCGCGACCTATCCCGGCGAAAGCACGTGGCTGGAGGCGGTCCGACCCGATGTCGGCTTCGACCACGCAGGCAGCTTCGAACGGTTCGACATCCGTCAATTCGGCACAGACAGACTCCTGAATCCCTTCGCGGGAGGACCGCGTCGTAATGGCCGCTTCGACGCGCTGTGTGAGATCCGTGATGGACTCCAGTCTGCGTGCCCGCTCGGTCTGGGCTTCGAGCTCGGCACGCCGCGACTCAAGTCGCCGTTCGCCGCGGAGTCTGTTGAGGGCAGCCTCCAGCGTCGCTGCCAGAATGTTCGCGGCGTCCGTATCGAGGGTTTCGTCGGACTGCCACACTGTGAGAAGACCGTTCCCACCCAGCGGGAAGAGCAGTGCGCCGCCATCCGGAAGGTCATCTGTAAGTGCGTCAGCAGCGTTGTCGACACGTCGCAGTTGCTCGTCGACGAACGCCCCCCAGGCGGCATCGTGCTCCGTTCCGAGCGAGCCGAGATCCGTTGCCGGTGGCAGTTCCGGACCGCTCGCGGCCGGATCGAGACGGCCGGTCTCGCCATCGTATCGATAGACGGCAGTCGCCGGCAGGTCGAAGACGCTCGCCGCCGCCTCGACTGCCGTGATGCTGGCTTCGGCGGCCGTTTCGGCGGTCGTCAGTTCATTGGTCGCATCGTGGAAGGTCTCCAGCGTCTGCTCGCGCTCCTTGCGGTCGGTCACATCTCGACTCGCGACGATGATTCGCGGGTTGCCGTCGGGCCACGCTGTCGGGTAAAACTCCGACTGGACCCACCGGCGTTCGCCGTCGGGCCGCTCGATGCGGTACTCGCGTGTGTACCTGTCTCGTGGTTCACCGCGCTCCACGTCGGCGACGATTTCCTCGACGAGCGACCGGTAGTCGTCCCGGTCCTTGGGATGCAGTGTCGAAAAGAAGCCCTCGTCGTGAGTCTCCTGAATGCGTTCGAGGGACTGGCCCCAGATATCTTCGTACCCCGAACTGACGAACTCCGCGGTAGGGTCGCTGTTAGTCAACTCGGCGGCCGGCGCCAAGAAAATCGCCTCGTCGATCCGGTCAATAATGGCACCGAGTCTGCGCTCGCTCTCGCGGAGCTGTTCGGCCCGCTGGACACGCCCGATCGCACTCGCCGCGTGGCCTGCGAGGACGCCCATCACGTCTATGAGGTACTGTTCGTACTCCTGTCGGCCACGTTCGCCGGCCGCGAGAAGCCCGTCGTCACCGACCGGGACGATGATGGACTGTTCGAGCGGGTTGTGTGAGTGATGCTCGCTTGGGTCGTACGTCGTCGGCTCACTGGCTTGGAAGACCTCGTACTCTTCGTCCGCCGGCGTAAACGAAACCGGGCCAGTCTCCATCGCTTCGACTGGCTCAGTTCCGGCGGTGTACGTGAGCCGGTCGTGCTCGTCATCGTACCGCCAGCACGCGGTCATCGGCAGCCCGAGGACATCCCGTGCCGTCTCGACGGCGATATCGAAAACCGCCTCGGTCGTCTCAACGCCTTGTAGGCGCTCGGTGGCGACTTGGAGTTGCTTGACGGTCCGTTCGCGCTCTTTCCGGTCGGTCACGTCGCGGAAGGTCGCCATTGTAGCGGGGTCGCCCTCGTGCTGGAGGCGCGAGACGGACAACTCCAGCGTCCGGTGCTCGCCCGTCGCCGTCTCCACTTCGACGTCGTACTGGTTCGGCGGCGACTCACCCGCCACCCGGCGTTCGTATCGGTCCCGGATCAGCTCGCGAGACTCCGGGGCGAACACCCGCTCGACGGGCATCCCCAGCAGTTCGCCCTCGTCGTATTCGGTGATTTCTGTGAACCGCTCGTTGACGAAGACGTACTCGCCATTCCGGACCACGACGACTCCGTCTGTACTCTGTTCGACCAGCGTCGAATACTTCTGTCGCTCCTCATCGATAGCCCGCTCGCGCTCTCGGCGCTCTGTGACATCGGTGAACCAGACGTAGGCGTGGCGATCACCCCCACTCTCAAACGGGAGCACTCTGAGCAGGAAGTCCCTGACACCATCGGCAGCCTCCCGACGAACCTCCCTCTCGACGGGTTCGCCGGCTAGTGCCTGTCGGCGAATCTCCTCGTACCCCTCACGTTCGTCGTCCGGGACGATTGCGTCCGCGATAGGGTGGTCGGTGATGTCCGCGGCCTCGGTCCCGAATGCCGTCTCGAACGCCTCGTTGACCTCGGTGATATACGGGTCGCCGTCGACGAATTTGACGCCCATGATCGGGTCCGGCGTGTTCTCAAACAGGACCGACCAGCGGTCGCGTTCGGTCTCAAGTTGGGACTGTCGTTCCCGACGCTCGGTAATGTCACGAACGCTCGCAAGCACCCGCTGTTCGCCCTGCAGCCTCGCGAGTCGCAGACTCACTTCGACAGGGAACGTCTCCCCGGACTTCCGTTCGTTGCGCCACTCGAACAGCTGTGACCCCTCCTCGGCTGCCAGTTTGACCTTCTCTCTCGCACTGTCGTAGGATTTCGCACTGTCGTCCGGCGTGATTAGTTCGACGGTCTCACCGAGTAATTCCTCGCGGTCGTAGCCGTTCATCGCACAGAACTGCTCGTTGACATCGACGATTTTGCCCGTCCCGGGGTCGTGGACGACGATGCCGTCGGAGATGCTCTCGAAAAGCTCGCGATACGTCCGCTCTAGTTCACGGCTGTCGGTGACATCCTCAACGATTCCAACGTATCGCTTCTTTCCCGTCTCCGTTGTCACGGGATAGCCTGTCGCCGTTACCCACCTTATCTCTCCGTCCGGCTGGCGGACTCGGAACTCGAACCCGTAGCTCTCCTCTGGCGTTCCGTTTCGGATGTCCGCGCGCATCGCCTCGAAATCAGCCTCGAATTCCTCGCGGTCCCGTGGGTCAATCCCTTCTATGAATGCCGTCGCGTCATCGTAAAGCTGTTCGACCGGTCGCCCCCAGATTGCCTCGTAGGCGGGGTTGACATACTCGACCTCGGAGAAGTCCCAGTTCGCAACATAAATGATCTCATCGACGTTGTCGGCGACGAGTTGCAGTCGGTCGTCCGACTCTATGCCGGGGCCTGTTTCCTGTGCTGTGCTGTCTCCGTCGCCGTTCACGAGGCGGCCGACGTGGGTTGCGGCGGCATCTGGCTCAGTGGTACACACCGACCGCGGAAGGGTGCTTGTCGCACCGCGCTCGATGGCCGTCGCCACCGCGTCTTCTGCAGCGGTCGCAATGAGAACGACGACTGGAACCGATGGGAAGGTGTCGGTGGCTCTGTCTACGACGGGACGCCACCCATTCAACTCTCGCTGATCGACCAGAAGGCAGTCGGGGTCAACACTGCCGTTCAGGTCGTCTGGCGGGTGAGTCGTGGTCGTGAGTGGTCGCCCGGCGGCAGTTGTCTCTTCGTCGAGTTCCGAAGCGATATCACGGCCCCCCAGCGCGAACACTCGCAGTGGTTCGCTGGTGGGTGTCATCGGTGAAGCATTTTGGTGTCACAAGAACACGAACGATGATAAATTCACGCACACTCGACGTATCGAGGAGAACGAACCAGGTTTGACGGGATTATAGGTGGAACAGGCGCAATACCACGCCGTCCACCGTGTGTAGATACGCGCCGTCACTCAGGGCAACAGGCTCGTTCGGACAACTGCTCCGAGTTCCCCGCGGTGATGTCTAAGCACAGGCTGCCTACTGTTTCGCCGGAATCGAGCGGAACGGAGCGGATTCCGTTTCTCCTTTTGGAAGGATTCAGTCGCTACAGTGCAACCCTTGCTGGTGTTGTGGTACTCGACCAAATCGGCCAGCAACACACTGACAGGACCTCGGAACGGTGTTTCTGAGTCTGAAACTCGCTGAGGGGTTTTACTACATATCGGCCAGTAGGTGTAGGTAGCCGCCGGTCGGAGGCGGTCCCCGAAAAGTATCCGACACACCTGCCTACCATCGCCCCGCCCGTTCCCCGCTTGGGGCTGGAGCCCACTGAGTGCCCTCTGACATGCCCTCCTCACACGCTCCATTCCCCAGACTCTCCTCTTTCGCTTCACTAAACCTCTAGAACCTGCCGCGCTCTCGCCGTCAGTTGTATTTAATTACCCATCTGTGACGACGCTACACTGACATTAGTAAACTCAATCTGTGCTCCGCCACTGGGGCTCTCTGCTATGGTTGCATCCCAGTCATGGGCGTCAGCAATCTGCT
>ENA-ORCS01000379-ORCS01000379.1-marine-metagenome-genome-assembly--contig:-NODE-379-length-34900-cov-4.125463_pt1 | contig 34900 bp, 36 predicted proteins | sample MGYA00237781_ERZ508513 | MGnify/ENA primary metagenome ERZ508513 (study PRJEB26184, sample SAMN06268793) | marine metagenome | isolation source: Eden Landing Ponds, San Francisco, CA, USA | place...
GGTCGAAGCGCTCATCGAGGTGGCCGCAGACAAAGACGACGGCGACGTCAATCAACTGCTCGACGCGCTCCCGAGCATGGGCGACGGCGAGGAGGATGACGACTGATGACCGACGCTGACCCATGTGTCTGCTGTGGTCGTCCTGCACCCGACCGCTTCGGATGTCCACAACGGACCTGCACGAAGTGTTCTGAAGCCGGGTGTACCGCGCACTCGTCGAAGTGCGGCTACGAGCAGAACGCGAGTCTCGGAGACTTCTAACTGGAGCCGTCTGACCCCACCGTTTCCAATGAAGTAGCACACCATATACGATTTCATATACGCTTTTTCTCAACCCACAGACCCCAATCTTTTTGCATATATGGTTTCATATATGTATCTGTATATGTCCGACCAACGCACAAACAGGGCGCTCCGAGCGGCCCTGTTCATGGACAAAGGTGGAGTCACGAAAACCACCAGTACAGCACACCTCGGGGAAGCGCTCGCCCGAGAGTACGGCCTTGACGTCCTGCTCATCGACCTCGCAGGGAAGCAGGGCGACCTCTCTAAGCAGTTCGGTATCCACAATGAAGTTCGTGCCGCCGAGGACGATGCGTGGCCGAACATCTCGACTGTGTTCGCTGAGGAGTGGTCGACTATCGCCGAGAAGGTCCCCGACGCTGTTGAGGACATGATTTGGGAGACTGACGAAAACGTCGACCTCATCCCCGCCCACGAGGGACTGGACAGCGTCGACGACGACCTCGCGAGCGTCAACGTCGAGGACCGCTACACGCGCCTTGACGAGTTCCTGACGAACTACGTCGACCCTCTCGGCTACGACGTTGTCCTGCTCGACCTCCCCGGATTGACCAACAATGTCACGCTGAATGGACTGTTCGCGACGGGCCGCGTCATCGCCCCGCTCACGATGGGCGAGTTCGAGGAGCGACAGCTCGATCAACTCGTCGCAGACATTGACGAGATTGTCGCTGGTTTCGACGTTGACCTCGAACTGGCGATGGTCCTCCCGAGTATGTACGACAAGCGTGCGAACGTCGACACCGAAATGCTCGCCCGACTCCGCGAGCAGTATCCCGACCGTATCGCCCCGAGTCCCATCACCGACTCACAGGGCGTTCCGAACGCACAAGCCGAAGGCCGCACCGTCTTCGCCGTCCCGAACGACGAACTCCTCGCGACGGCCAAACGAGTGAAAGACGCCTACACCGACGCTGCGACGGCACTTCTCCAGCGCGTCGACGGCGAGACAGCGACGACCTCCACGGAGACTAACTAACCATGTCCGACGACGCCGACCTCGAAGAACTCAAAGCACAGACTCAGAAAGGCAGTCGCGTCTCAGCACAGACCAAGCAGGACGATGGCGACCTCACCGACGCGCTCGTCGACGCGCTCGAGGCCGTCGAAAACGGGGATGTCCACCCGAACGTCTCTGTTCGCGACGGTCACACCGCTGCACTCCTGCACGCGCTCGAAAATAACCCCGAAGCGATGCACGACACCGTCGACTCACTCCGCGACTACCTAGGCGGTGACGCTGATGGAGAGGTCGACAAGAGCGTTCTTATCCGCCTGCTCCTGCGTGCCGGTCTACGCGCCGGTGCGCCCGACACACGCGAATCCCTCGCTGACGCCATCGCTGAACGCGCCAGTAATGAGATATGAAATCGCGCGACTGGTACTCTGCGAATTGAACTGCTAATCTGTTTTCGGCTCTGTTCGGTAGTCGAAGTTAGGACGGCCTGGAGCTGTTCGAGTAGCGTCGCAGTCATCTCTCAAGACGGCAGTCCGCTCTTGATTGAGCATATATGGAATCATATACGCCTGTAATTCCGGTTTCAGAGGGGGTTTCCAATGCATTACCCCGAGGGTTTCTGTCCTAAGATACCCCTCCAGATTCACCGAGGAAAGTCGGTCCTTCACCAGAGGGTGATTCTAAGATTCAAAATTCTCGGGGAGAGCGAAAATTACTCAGAAAAGATACCATTTTTGGAAGCTCGTTGTCGGTCGCAGACAATGAGGATTAGCAAGATATCGACCGGCCATCGAGTTTCAACGATGAATCTTATTTCGCTATATTCAATCCAGAAGGTCACGCCACCCACAGTTTCGGAGGATGGATTCTGTTGCGTGCCTTATTTTCACGTCAATTGAGTTTGATTAGGCTCTCGTCTATCGGTTTTCGAATTTAGTATGGTGAGAGGCTTTGGAAAGATTTTCTGAGTGATATAAAATACAAATCGACAGACTGCTCCTATTTCACAGCTACGAGCGAAGAATAGAAGGCACGCAACACTTCCATCCTCCGAGGTTGTGACGCCACAATCTCGGAGGGTGGTTTTGATGCATTAGTTATTTTCTGTGTAGTAAATTCTGAAACAATAGTCAGTAATTCCTGTGTGTTGTGTCTCTGACGCCGAGGCCGAGCCGGTGATCGTGCCGGAGAGTGCTGCGGTGAGTTGCTCGGGTCGACGACAGCGATGCCGACGCCGAAGAGTGCCAAGACGATGGCGACGAACATCGCGAGAGGTGTTTGTGTGAGTGTGCAGTCGGAACGAGGACGTCAGCCAAGAGCGCCGCTGCGAACGCCGCGGTGAAGCGAATCCTGCCGACGTCCGGGCCTGTCGAAGCTTCATTCATGGGTTCGAGGGTTGTCGGTTGCCGCGCCGGCCCCTCTCGACGGTGACGATACTCGTCAAGCGGAGGTCATCACAACATGTCAACTCATTATTAGAACTACTTTTGGGGTGGAATGGAAGAAATCCACCTCTACATAGACACTGTAGTACAACTAACCGAGATAGCTAAGAACCTCTATGCAATTTGTCAGATATACCGTACAGGTGGTGAAGAGAAGAAGAGGTAGGACAAATTCGCGTGAGTAGTGCGTTCAGAACTCACTGACCACGTGCCTGCTCGGCGGTACGAACGCGTCGCCGTTTTTGTCGACTAGCTGGGCGTCCGGTTGGGTACTCTCCTGTCGGCTACACCGGACCGCGCGCTCGCTCCGAATATTGGGCCGATAGACCTGTCTCGGGGCTAACCGTGAACCAGTTAGTTGTATTCGTGTAGCTAACTACAACATTTGTGTTGCCATCACCAACATTTCTGTCCGGGTTGCGGACATCTTCTTTAAAAACACAACAAGACTTTTGTCAGTCCGTCTCCTGCGCCTCGCCGCCGTGATAGAGATATCCTACGAAACGTCTGACCGCATCAAAACCGAAGAATTCGCCGAAGATGAAGTCGCAGTCCATCGCAAAATCGGAATCGAGATCTTCGAAGACGAGTCAACCCGATTCGTTCCGATCAACCGCGTGTACGAGATCGTCGAGGATACTCCCCGCGCCGAAAGAGACTCCAGCAGCGAGAAGTCTGGGTCTGGAGTCAGCCATCTCGACTGAGTAACACAACTTCTTTTCGTCTAATCAGATGTGAAATAGCCGCTCAGTACGTTCCTACAATGTGTCGGGGGATTCACCGCTGAGCCTGCAAAAACAATACCCTGTGAAGTGTTCCATTGCACTCTCTCGAATCACTTGAGTAGGTAGCGAGATTCACCATCGTGAACGGAAAATTGGCCCCTCAGACGGTCTTGTCGGTGAGAACAGTCGTGATCTCAGCGGGTATCCCTACTGCTCAGATTCATCGTCATCTTGCGCATTGAACTGTGCGAGCGTCTCAACGACTGCGTCGAGGACTGCCCCCACCTCATCAGCATCAACACCACTCTCAGACGCAGCACGAGCGGTGACAGCCTGTCGAACCATCTCGTCGTTCAGGGGTTTCAATCCACCACGCCACTCGCGGCCAGTCTCCAGTGAGTGCTCACGAACAGTCTCCACAAACTCGTCATACTCGTCAGGCATGTTGCTCGCGAGTATGTCGAGATCCGATTCTAAGCGGCTTTCCACCCGACTGCGGATTCGCGATTCGACGACTCGGACGTAGTCACGTTCTGCTTTCTCGCCAGACCTGGTGACGCCGTCGACGAGAACCGATTCCTCAGTCGGCGTAATGTACCCACGTCCGGACTCACCAAGTTCATCGCTCGCTTTTTCATCTGCTGTCATTGTCTACTCATAACTCATCCCACCAAATATAAAATAGTAACGTCGTTTCGTTATTACTCGTTAGTGTTGTTTATATCATAACAAGACAGAAGATCGCGCCCTTCAGTTTTAAAGGAGGAGCGATTGAGAATCTTGGCACAGAACCCAACACTCCCCCTTGGAGATTGCTCTCCAATCTACTGTAAGAAAGTGAGAGGTAAAAATATTTGCAGATGATGGACAGCGAAAACGCAAGAATTGAAGTGGTGTAGGATTAATTTGAAATTTGAGTCACACTTAGGCCAATTTCTGATTTACTGTTTAATCACGGACACCAAATCCTCATGCGGTGCGATTTTATCTCGGTCCACGTCAGACCGAAGCGCGTCTAAGTAGTGAATTGAATCAAAAGCTGGCTCATATTCTCTCCACGTCCCTTCTTTGTCTTGATGAAGGGTACTGCGAAGTAGACCCTCGTCAACGAGTGACTGAAGGTATCGAGCAACTGTTCGGTCACTTACGACTTCTGCCGATTTCGAACGACCTGCGAGCGTCTGGTATCGTCGAACAATCTGGGCAGTCCGTGGGGAGGTGACGTCAGCGACTTCGCGGAGTTCCATATACGCGCACAGGACTTGTCTCTCTTTAAGAGAGAAATCAGAGACGATGCTATCAACGTGCTCTCTCGCCCACATATCGTTTGCTTGGTTGATCTCCGTCTCTGTCACCCTCCCATCACCCCGGTTTGCTATGTCCCCCCCGTATTTGAGCAGGTCGAGCGCAAACCGCGCGTCACCTCCTTGTTGAGTAGCAAGTGCCGCGCACAGACTGATTGCCGATTCGTCGACGGACCCCTCAGCAAACGCTTTTTCAACACGATGGTTCAGCACCTCACGCAGTTGGTTCGAGGTGTAAGCGTCGAACTTCACCGTCCGCTTTCCGATGGTTGACTTCACGTGCGGGGACAGTTCGTTCTTAAACGATGCATCGGTCGTCGTCGCAACGACACCCATCTGCTTCCCTGCCAAAGCATCATTCGAAGACGAGCGAGTCAGGAGGTAGAGCAGCTTGTCAACATCGTCAATGTCGCTCAGTTCGTCGATAGCGACAACGACTGCTCCGTCAAGGCCCTTGATGCCCTCAGCGACTGCGTTCAACAGAGCGGAGTATGAGTGCCCCTGTCGGAAGTCGGTATCAGGGTGAAGTTTATTTGCGAGGTCGCGGGTGAGCTGATACCCCGTATTGTGCTGGGACCCGTTGACGATGACGTAGGAGAAGTTCACGCCCTCAATTGACTCAATTTCATAGTCCAAGATATTGAGCACGACTCGAACAGCGGCGGTCTTTCCAGACCCGTTCGGGCCGCGGACGAGTACGTTGTCCGGCTGATCTCCGGTGATGATTGGTTGTAAGGCAGTTGCCAGCTGTTGCATCTCGTCGTCTCGGGTATCTCCCGCTAACTCGTCAGGAACATAATCATCCTGTAACGAGTCGCGGTTGCGGAATACCTGTGTCTCTGTGTCAGTATTGAAAAGCTTCATGGGTTCTGTGCCAACCTCTGTTTAAGGCATAATGGTCAACCACATTAAACCTTGTGACCACCGTGTCGAGTGGGTCTAGATTGTCGAATGTGTCGTGTGGACACCATCGTGTCGAGTGTGTCTAGTGGGCGGTCCCCCGTGTCGAGTGCGTCGAGTGGACACCCTCATGTCGAGTGTGTCGAATACCTACACCACCGTGTCGAGTGCGTCGAGTGAGGACACCACCATGTCGAGTGTGACGAGTGCAGGGGAACACCACCGTGTCGAGTGCGTCGAATGGACACACCGCCGTGTCGAGTGCGTCGAGTGCAGGGGACTGCCGTGACGAGTGTGTCGAGTGGCACGGGTGGTGTGTCGAGTGGGTCGGCAGAAAAGAGGTGAAAATCGCAAGACAGTGTTGGAATCACGGTCGGAATGGACACACACACACCGTATGTCGAGTGGGTCGGGTCAACCACGCGACGCGGAAGCTCGGTTGTTAATAATTCACTACTACAACAACCGTAATTATGCGTGTTTTGTTCCCAGTACGGTTAGTGTTATATTGGCTGTCACGTAAAGGTATCGCCGGTAAATAGACTCTCGTCAGACCCTCGACCCTGTTTTCCCCCTAGCCACTCGACACGCGGTGTGTGTGTGTTGGTGTTCGTCCAATCCGACTGCCGTCATGCGGTTTTCACGACAATCAACTCATCCACTCGACACGACCCCCCTACCACACGACGCACTCGACACGGTGGTGTCTGAGTTATTAACCGAACAGGCGAGTCAACAGCACCGTTTTACCGACCTCACGAGTGGCGTCTTTGGTGCGCTGTTCGGCAGAACGACTGTATCTGCCGTCTCTAATTACGCCATGTCGTTACTACTAAGTGTATGAGGATGTAAGTAGTAGACGTGATGGTAGCAGATAACAGCGGCTCGACTCACGTCGTACTGCACGGCGAAGAACGGAACGACCTCACCGACCACCTCCACGCAGTCGATGAGTTCCTCTCGCTGCACGCCGACGACCTCACGCACAACGAGCATCGCGCGTTCAAGACGCTTCGCACCCGCGTTGACCACGAACGCTGTGCCCTGAATGCGGCGGGACTCGCGACCACGACCGACTTTGCGCTCGGTGTTGACCTCGCCGCTCGCCTCATCGTCGCCCACGTCGCGACGGCGAAGTGCGCGGGACAACGCGGCGCTCGCGACGTGTTCGACCTTCACGACGAGATTGCCACCGAGATGGTCGGCGTCAGCGTTGCGGAGGTGGACCGATGAGCGACGCACCCTACCGTCAGGGCCGATGCGATGCGTGCGGTGATGAACGCGACGACCTCGTGAAAGTGTGGGTCGACGTCAGCGAGGACGGCGACGGGAAGAACTACCCGCAGATGCGGTGCGCCAGCTGTCGCGAGGGGCCACGAGTCGCCCGTGACCACCCTGTCGTCGACGTCGGAGGTGACGCATGATGGCGGGCGACTACCCCGACCCGACTCGACACCCGAGCGCCTACCGAGCGCACGAGGCCGCCCCCGCCGACACGGGCGACGAGGTCGTCATTCACATGGTCGAAGGCGGCGGCGCGTTCCGCGACGGCTTCCCCGTCCTCGGAACCGTCCGACGCATCGACGAACCGAACGGCCTCTCGCCCCGGAACGACTACGTCCTCCGTGTCCACATCCCTGACGAGCAGGCTCACTTCATGGCCGACGGCCACGGTACGACGACCATCCTGACGCAACTCCGGCGCGGCAAGTCGTGGGTCACACTCGACGAGTTCGACGGCGGAGTCACCGAACTGCGCGAATAGCCCTCTAACCGCTCCTTTTTGACGACAGCGGCCACTCACCCCGGATATACGAATGTGTATATGCGACGTATTCGGTTCAAAACTCGCCAAACCGACCGATACTGGTGCGAGTCGGCGCGAACCCCCAAAGCGACTGCCGTACGCAACAGCACCGCACGTTGAACTCTGAACCTGCCATCGACAGGTCGGACACCAGACGGTCGTCGACAGGCCAGACACCAGACGGCATCGCTCACACGGACACCCACCAGTTCGACAAGCAGCACATGGAGGCCTGGCCTCGTCGTCAGAAACACCGCACCGCGCTCAGTCGCTCGCTTGGGATATCCGCTCGCTCCCTCGGAGCGGGAGTTCACCGGCCATCGTCACCAGCAGTCTTGATGGTTGAGGCGTACAGCTGGGGTTCCACGTCTCGTCTCACGTTTCGCGTTCACCGTCAACGTATATGTGGACGTATATGTGAGCGTATATGTCCAATTGGGGCGTAGCTTCTGCAGTCCCCGTCTTCGCCTCTCCGGCATCGGTATCGTCATCGAACTCGAGATATCGGCGTCGATAGGCCGGGAGTTCACTCGCCATCGCTCACAGTCGCACTCAGGTACGTTTGCATTGCTGGCAGGCCCATATTCGTTCACGTCTCGGAAGATGACTGACGGCGCTGTGAGGCCAGTTCTCGTCGCTGCTCGCTCACCACCACCGGATACTCGTCCTCGCATTTGCAGGCCGGTGTCCCCACGGTCATTGCCTCCAACATCTGGACCGCTGTTTCGCTCTCGTTTCTCTCGGGTTCCGCCGTCGGAACCACAGTCCACACTCATTCTGTGGCGCCACGTTAGCTCTCGACGTCGTCACCGTCGCTGGGTGTCGGCCGCTAGTTCGTTTTGTCAGTCGTCGTCGACGGGGTTCTCTATCACGGTCGCCCCCGTCACCGTCGTCGTCGCTCGTCACGTGGTCGCCATTGGTCGCTGTTCGCGGGCTCAGAGTTCTGGTCGCGTTTCGCTCACTTTTCCGTCGTCGTCGGCGGCGTTGCCCTGGCCGTCGCTCCTTTCGCCGCCGCGGTCGTGTGTCGTTTTCGACGTGGTCGCTTCTGCCGTGGCTGCTGTTTCTCCCTCATTGCGACGTCCCAGTCTCGTCGCCGTGCCCGGTGTCATGGTGACGCTGACCGCGTCACCGCCGGGGGGTTCGTGACGTTCCCCCTGGTGTCTTTATCGTCGCTCTGTCGGGTGTCTTCTCTGTTTTGTGATATGACTGGTGTCGCCTCTCGTCGTCGCTCGCTCTCTGGTCGTCCTCGTACGCTCGGCCTGCCTGCCTCTCCGGTCGCCGCTTCGCGTGGTTTGGTTCGCATAGGCCATTGTTTCCTCGCGCCGCTTGTTCCGTAAGGCGTTCCATAGGGAATATGATTTTGTAGGTGGCGTGTTTCGTGTTGGATATGGAGCAGTTGAACGAAACTCAGCGGGAAATTCTGTCGGCTCTCGACGAGCGTGGTGGGCAGGGAAATACATCTAATATCAAGAGCGCGATAGGTGAGATGACGACCTCGAATCTCGGCAAACAGGCGCGGTCGCTGGCGGAGATGGGACTGATTGAGAAGGTGGGTGAGGAGGACGTCGGCGCTCCGATTCCTGCGAACGTGTATGCGCTGACCGAGGAGGGCGAGCGGGTCGCCGGCGACCTCGACGACCGGACCGAAGTCCGAGTGGGCGTCTCCGAGGAGGATGTGGCTGACCTACGGCACGAGGTGTCGGACTTGTCGACGGCGCTCAGTCATCTGCACGACCGCGTCGACGACCTCGCAGACGAGCAGGACAGCGACGGTGGGGACCGGATATCAATGGTTGTTGAGGACCTCGATGAGGCGGTGTCCCGGCTTTCAGATTTGGAAGACAAGACATCGGCATTAGAGTCTGAGGTTGAGAGCCATTCCCAAGCGCTGGAGACGCTGAACGAACGCACGATACGTCTCCGCGAGATGATCGACGAATAGGTGTTCGTTCGCCACTCATCTTTGAAATTCACATTGAATTACCCGCCAAATCTTCGGAGATTGTTGATAACCCGATATAATTTTTCAATTATACGGCGCTTTGGAGGCAATGATTGTCGTTCTAAGGCCAATTGGTCCTCGTCTGTCACCTCTGCGTTGAAACTCACTTCCAATGGCCGAGCCGACTCTGTCTCCACGGTGAGTTCAAGTACCGCTTTTTCCCAGTCAGCTGTTGTAACGTCACTCGGAGACAAATTTCCACTTGTCTTGATAACATCTGAATCTCTTGTACCTCTGGGCGAAAGTACCGCATAATCGGCCGGCTTATCGACTGATTTGTGATATTCCACATCTGGATTTGTGCGAATGAACTTGTCCCCGCCTGTCTGTGGATAGATTTGCATGCTCCCTGTTCGGGACACTCTTATAAGTTCGAGCATACCCGAACGAGCCGCTGGAATTGTCGTTCTGACGCTGTGCTCTGCATCATCTACCACTAATTCGGCCCGTGCCGGAAGCCACGGAACTGGATTGAAACTCCGAACTACGTCACCATCAATCTCAACCCGAAACTGGATTACTGCTTCACAATTCTCTGCTGCTTTTGTGCCGATGTTCTCAATCGGGAGGCGGATTGAACGCTGATTTTCTTCCTTATCGACCTCAACTATCTCCTGATGGATTACTTTCCCCGGATAGAGGGAGGGAGAGTGCAACCAACTCCAGACAGCGTAAGCAATCAAGGCCCCAACTGCGGCTGTACCGATGTTTAATATCCACGACGGGATTGTTAGCAAACGAAACCACTCTAGCCACATTAGTGAGAAGCAATAAGTGCCAAATAGATTAATCCTGTCAGAATATTCAGTACACCATTCTCATTAGTACCCAAACATTTCAATAGAGCCGGTATTTCATCAAAACCTGTCGCTCAGGGGTCATTATCAAAGGGGCCTAGGCCCTTTGCGCGAATGCTAATTGTGATGGCAGCAGACGCGCATCTCGACAGAATCCCCTGACGCACTTATGGCTTCTGACTGTGGATCGCCCGTCGCGACTTTCTCGAAAAGAGCACAGTTGTAGCGGTGCTGTGAATCAGAGCAGCGAGTCGGACCAGAGGTCGTCGCTGTCGTCGCCGTCGTTAGGTTGCACCGCATCTGGACCGGCGTCTTCCCTGCCTTCGGTGTGGGGGTTTTCACCGCGGGAACCGCTTTCTCGGTCCTCAATACCCTCGGCAAGCGGGTAACAGGTGTCGTCGACTCGGTCGTACCGTTGCAGACCGATATTGTCGTTCGGGAGGACTGCGATAGTCCACTCGTCGCGCGTCGGGAGTGCGCCCGGTTCATCGACAGCACCCGCGAACTCCATCTCGGGGATGTACGGAGCGGAGACGAGTGTGTAGTCCTCTCGGAGCGCGTCGACTGACTCGTATTCGTCGAGCGAGTCACCGCTGACCGTGACGTGGCCGTCATCGCCAACGCGGTATCGAGCGGGCCAATCGGTCGCTGACCGCGAAGTCCACTCGTCGACGTCAGCGAACCGGGCGTACTCGGTCCCACCCGAATCTCGCAGCACTACGAGGTCGCCATCGAGGACCCATTGGTAGGTCACATCACCGGGAATGGCGACGAACTTGCTCAGGTCCTCTGCGTCCTCCTGGTGGACTGCCGGACACTTGTCGTCGCGGTGGTGATAGCGAGCCTCGACGTCGTTCGGTGTCCGCCGTTCGGTGTACGTCAGCATCGGGTCGGCCAGTTTCTCCGAGAGCTGTCGCGCGGCATCAGCGAAGCGCTCGCCATCGTCGTCAGACTGATTCACGATGAACAGGCAATGGTCGCCCGACTCGACGGCTTTCCGAAGGTTGTGTCCTATCTGCGCCGGAGCCGACCGCGTCGCCTTCTCGAACTCGACAGCAACATCACGCTCCTTACTCAGCGCGAACACGTCGGGGTACTGCTCTTTCAGCCGGTCGCGATTCGCCATTGCTTCCTCGAACGTCTCGCCGCCCGTGTCGACCGGGCACTCGGCAAACAGGTCGGGCATCTCGTCACCCGTCTGCTCGGGGACACGAACGTGGTAGCCCATCTCCGCGAGGTCGTGGGCAATTGGTTCCATCGCCGCCTGATGAGCAATCGAACCCGCATTGCCCGACTGCCCCGACGAGAACAGCTGTTCCCGTCCGGCAGGTGCGAGGTCGATGGTCGTCGCGTCGTTCGACACGTCGACGAGGTCGCGAGAGTTCGCCCGTTGGATGAGCGTATCGACGTGCTGGCCGTCAACGTCGACGCGCTCACGGACTGCCTCTTTCGCGTCGACCATCTGGATAGGTTCGCCGTCATCGAGGTCCTGAGAGACACGCAGGCGGAACAGCGCCGCGAGTAGTTTGGTTGCACGCTCATCGGTGAGTTCGAGGTTGCCACCGTCGTGGCCGTCTGGTCCGACGCCCCCGAGGTCGTAGAAGTGGGACTGACGCTTCTGCTGTTCAGCACTCTCCATCGGTTCGCCGTAGCGCTCGACGGACTCGCGTTTCAGCGTGTCAAGTTCCGCGTCGGTCATCCCGGCCACACCGTTGACCTCGCGACGTACTTCCCCGACTGGCGGGAACGCATCGACTTTGTACGAGTGGGTCAGCGTATCGGTGTCGTCGTGGGTTCGCATGAAGAACTTGTACTTGCTCAGGTTCGTCAGGTCCTCCCAGGACACTTCGGGCGAGTGTTGAGCGGCGATGAGACGCGCGTCGTCCTTCCCACCGGGGTTGAACGAGATGAACGTCTCACATTGGTTCTCGACGGCCTTCTGGACCTGCTCAGGGAGTTGGTTCGACGGGTTCTGACACGACAGCGTCAGGCAGAAGTCGAACGCACGGGCTTCCGACAGGATGCTGTGGATGTCCGACTGCTCTGAGACGATACTGTCGAACTCGTCAAGCACGACGTAGAACGGCGGCGAGTCGCGGTTCTCGCGAGCGGCGACCCACGCCCGACGGATGAGTGCCGTCGCGAACAGTCGCTTTTCCGTTTCACCGCTTGACGGCGCGTTCCGAACGACGACGACCTTCCCGTCGCGCACGACCTCGCTGATGCTAACGGTCGACTCGCGAGCGGCGATGAGGTCACGGATGGCGTCGTTCTGGACCCATTGGTCGAGACGGCCCGCGAGCGGTTCGAGGTCGCTGTCCTCTTTCTCCCGAATCCGCTCGGCGGCGTCCTCGATGAAGTGCATCCGCTCCTCGCTCATCCACTCAGCGAACTTGTCGCGGTTGTCCGGGTTGGTGCAGACGCACGCGAGGTCGAGCAGGGTGCAGGTCCGTCCCGACTTCGCCATCCCCCGGATGAGTGTCCGAGCGACGCGGTCCATCAGCGCACCCCAGTAGTTGTCGTCACCGCCCGCCTGACTAATCATCGCCGTCAGGTCGTCACAGAGCGCTTCGACCGTCGACGCGAACTTCCGCGTGCCCGGTTCGACGTCCCCCGGCACTTCGAGGAAGTTGAACCGGACCTTGTTCTCGTACTCGTCTGTGAGGTCGACGAACACGAAGTCCTCGCGGTCACGGTCCTCGGGCCATTCGCGGATGAACTCGTCAGCGTCCTTCCCCTTCGGGTCAAAAATCATCGCCCCGTGGCCGCGCTCCATAATCTGACTCGACAGGTTGGTCAGATACGTTGTCTTACCCTTCCCAGTCCCGCCACCGACGAATTGGTGGACATTCAGCACGCCCGGTTCGATGCCGACTTCGACGCCGTGCCGACTCCCGAACCCGTACCAGAAGGGGTCGCCACGACCAGACTCGTCAAGCATGGCGACTTGCTTCTCCTCGTGCGACGCGCCTGCGACGTTGTGTTCGGCAAAGTCGAACCGAGGCGTTCCCGGCGGGACGCCCTCGCCCGGTCGACTCATCGACCAGCGCATCTTGTTCGTCGTGACGTACTGCGATTCGGGGATGTTCAGCAGACCAGCCACCTCACGCTGTGCTTTCACAATCCCGTGGTTGACCCACTCCCGGTCAGCTGCCCGCAACGCAGTCTCTCGAACTTCACCCTCGTCGAGCGGGTCCGGCACGAACGTCTGTTCGCTGTTGCTCTCGTAGAAATTGCGGAACATTCCAGCGGTCGTCGACGCTCGCGAGATGGCGACGGAGGGGTCGTCGCTGATGGCAAACACGCGCAGGCAGAGTCGCCACCCCTTCTCCCCCTGCTGTTCTTCGAGCAGGGAGGCGACCGACTTGTCGACCTTCGAGGGGGGATACTCGACAGTCTCACGAGTAAACAAGCGGCGCTCTTTCTTGTACGTCGGCTGTCGCAGGTTCATCGCAAGCGTCTTGATTCCCGGCGTGCCGTTCACCGCCTCGTCGTCGTCGACGAGTCCGTGGCCGCCGTCGACGCCTTCGGTCCACGTCCGACGAGCGGGCTTGAACATCACCTGCACGACGACGTCGGCGTCCGTCTCGGATTCGTCTTGCGTGCCGACCATCTCCTCCAGGATCGCCCCCGTCGGGTCCGTCGAGAACCCCGGTAGGTCGAGGTTTTTGATGGGATACAGCGTGTACCGACGAAGTTGGAGCGTCGCACCCGCGATGTAGCGACCGTCGACGCCGCACTCCGGGATGACTTCGGACGAGACACGGTCAAGCTGGGAGTCGGGATACTGCGTCTGCAACTGACGCTTGAGCGTCCCATCGGTGCGGTCGTCGCCTGCGACGTACTGCATCGTCACGACGCGGTCGCCGCCGCCCTGCTCGCGCGTGTATCGCATCTCGAACGAATGAGCTGGTGAGACGTTCTGGACTGACCGCGACAACCGGGGTGAGTCTGTCTCCACCGAGTGCAGCGATTCGAGGACGTTCGTCATCGCCTCAATCCCGCCATTGTCCTTGTTCGGGCGCACGCTGATAGCATCGCGTTCGCCTGGACTTGTCAGCGAGGTAGCGAGGTCGGCATCTATCTCCACCGCGTCGTACCCTGCTTCCTCACGTTGTTCCGTCCCGCGAAGCGAGTCGAGCAGGCCCATCAATCGTCACCTCCCGCAGCGGCGACCGTTCGGTCTTGTCCTTGGTGATCCGCGAGCGCCTCGTCGCCATCGTCACGCGACCATGATAACACCGCGTCCTCAGCGGGTGATGTTTCGACGTAGGTCGGAATCCACCCGGCAATGTCCTCAGCGTAAATTAGACACTCTGAGTATCCACGTCCGGATTTGCCACGGACGGCTTTCTCGCGAACGAACTCGCGTTGGGTCTGGTTCAGACCGAACTCTGCGAGAACATCGTCGTCGACGGCAGGTGTTCGGAAGATGTGAACCATCCCGCATTGCCCGCGAATCGTGTCACGAGCGTCTGTCTCCGAGTCAGCCGAGACAAAGTCTTTCGGGGATTGTGAGAGGAACCACAGACTTGCATCGTAGCGAGCGAACTCGCGAGCGGCCTTCTGCAACCAGTTTGCCGTGCGTGGGTTGTCGAGTAGGACGTGGGCCTCGTCGAGCATCAGCACCGTCTCACCGGGTGCGGTTTTGATTTTCTTGCGGACCTGTGAGAGCATCAGCATCAACATCGCGCTCTTTTCGGCGTCGTCGGACCCTGACAGCGAGTGCAGGTCAAGGTACGCCATTTCTACATCATCGCTGACAATGTCTATCTCATCCTCCCCGACCAGCGCCTCGTACTTGCCGCCTTCTTGGAACGACCGCAATTTCGTCAGGAGTTCGCCGACCTGCGTTTTGTGTGACTCGACCTCATGGCCGTCGTCGCTCCAGGTGTACTTCTCCGGCGACTCGTTCATGTCGATGAGCGTGTCGATGAAGTCTGAGAGGTTGGGATTGCCGTTATTGAACGTCTCGGGTTGGTGTGCATCGATGCCAGCGCGGGACAACGTCGACTCGGCGGCCTGTGAGAGTATTGGCGCGAACTCGTCAGCGTTGTCGACGCCATCCGACCGGAGCAGGTTAGTCAAGAACGCGACCGTCTCCTCGACGGTCATTCTGAACTCGCGGGCGCAGTCCTGCGGGTCGTCAGACGGCGCTGTGATGCGGAGCGGGTTGACCGACTGACTCGCGTCAACCTCGATATGTTTCCCATTGCAGAGTCGCGTGACGCCGTCAAATCCCTGCTGAGTGTCGATAGTGATGAGCGTCCGGCCGTCACGCTCCAACCACCATCGCATCGCCGCTTTCGACGCTGAGTAGGTCTTGCCCGCTCGCGTCTGCCCGATGGTGAGCTGATGCGGCGCACCGCCGCGTTCGAACGGCGACAGACGGAGCAGCGACCCGTTTTGCTCGTTCCGGCCCCAGTCCATTCCCGATTCCTCTTGGATCGACACACCACAGAACGGGAACATCGACCCGATGACAGCGCCCGGCACTCGTCGCGACTTGTCGGCGGGCGTTTCGTCGTTCCAGACATCAGTTGTCAGCGGCGACGCAGAGCGCAGGAGCGTGCCTTGGACGAGTGATGGTGCGATAGGCGTGACGTTCGCGGGCGTCGTCGTCAGCAGGTCACGCACGTCTTGTTCGGCTTCATCAAGCGCTGCGTGCTTCGCGCCATCGAACGACTCGACAGCAGACAGCGTCTCGTCAGCCGTGTTCAGCGCGGCCTCGTTGTCAGCCCGCACGACCACGTAAGTCGACACGTCCCACGGCTGACTTGGGGTGTCTCGCAGTAGCTTCCGCATCTTGACGTTCGCGTCGTTCGCGTCGTCAACGTCCATTGTGGTGACGTCACCGTCCTCCTGCCGATCCATCCCCTCGGAGCCTACGTCAGCGATTTTCTGCGACAACTCATGAATCGCAGCGTCCTTGTCGACTGGGTCGGCGTTGACACAGAGGTCCACGTTGATTCCTCGGATACTCGTCAGCCGCGAGAGCCACATGGACTCCGTCTCAGTTGGATATTCGGCTATCCAGAGTGTCCGGGCGAACTCGCCACCGAGGTCAACCCACCCGCGCTGTTCGTCGAACGTCTCGGGGTTGACCACGTGCCCTGCCTCCGTTTCACCAGCGAGCACATCACCAACGAGAGGACCACCGACCTCGTCGGTTCGACCCCAGTAGTTTCGGGCCATAGATAGGGCTTCGGCGGCCTCAACGCGCTCTGCTTCGAGTTCTCCGACAGAGTTGATAGCGTCGACGACTGTCTGCACTCTCTTGTTTGTCTTCTTCCAGACCTGCTCGTCAGACACTGTCTCGACGCCCGTGTCAACGAGTGGGTTCGCTATTTCCCACAGCGATTCGTCGGTCGGCCCGAGGACGTCACTCGGAGCCGCATCGACCGCGACGTAGTGCTTCCACTCGCGAGCGTTCCAGTTCGGAATGTCACCATCAGTCAGCCAGTCAGCGGTCCCAAGCAGAACATCGGACTGGTCCGCATCAGTTGTGGGGCCAAGCGCTCGTTCCTCATATCGCTGTGCGACGACTGTCCCCGGTTCCTCGTCGCGCGTCGTCGAGAAGATGCGGAACGGGATATCACGCACCTGTTCGTCGATAGCCGACGATAGGGACGCAGCCAGCGAGTTCTGCTCTCCGTCATCGAGGAGCGCCGCGTTCTGTGGGTCGACGCGGACAAGGCCGACCACGTGGCCATCGGCCATCTCGATTAAGCCATCGTCGGTCATCCCGGCGACGCCCGTCACATCCGCGAGGGCGGTGTTCTCGTCATCTGACCGGATGTGTGAATACCAGTCCGCAACGCGCTCTCGGGGAGAGTTGTACCAGCGGTTCGTCACCGTCATTCCGATAGCCCCGACGCCGGCCACAGCTCCCGCACCGAGGCCCACCGTACCAAGCGTTGGGTTGCCGGTGAACAGCCCACCGACACCAGCAGTCGTGAGAACGCCAGCTGGGGCGAGCGTCTTGAGGTCCTTCAACGATAGGTGATCTGTAATGTCGATGCTCGTGTCGACCCGAGGTGGGACGATTTGTCCGGGGTCTTTCTGAATCTGTGCGTCAATCGTGTGTTGAGTATTCTGCGTCATTGTGCGTTGAAGTATGAGTATAAAAGACCGAATGCGTCAGTACGCACCTCTGTTATTAAGGCGGTTGTCGATGCGTCGCTTCTGACTGCTTGCTTGACTCTCACTCGTTTCACCGGGGAGTTCGCGTGCTGTCTCGCTCATGGTTGACCCGCTCGTTGATGCGCCCGGTTCGGGGGACGGCGAGTAGTCTTCGGGAACCTCGCCGGCCCACCGACTACTCGAACCCGATGCCCACGACGGCGACGGGACCGAGTTGGGCATCTTAGAGCGCACGTTCGCACGCGCACTTGACGCATACTCGTTGGCCGCATCTGCCGCAGTCTCACGACCGCGAGTAGCGTAGTCCTCGGCTACCGAGACTGCGGGCGACCCAAGGACCGTCATCGCCTCTGGTATGAAGTTGCGCCCAACGACGATGGGAATACCAACGAACGCAACCAGTAGGCCGACGCCGGATGCGACCACCGTAACGAACGTCTCGCTGACGTTCGCGATCTCCCAACTGGTGTTGAAGATGAGAGCAGCGATAGCCGCTTGAACGACCTTTGCTCCAGCGACCCCGAAGTACATCGAGAGGCCAATACCCGACGCCGCATTCGAAAATCCGTTGTCCGCAGGCTTCATCGCCCACCAGATAGGCCAGCCTGCGACAGCGGCGATGAGCAGAACGTGTTCTGCGAGGACCACGCCAATTGCCACGACCATCGTTCCCGACTGAAATGCCAGCATGCATGCGCCGACCACGAGGCCAAGGCCGAGTTTCGAGACGCTCCCTGGCGTCGACATGAACTCTGTCCCATCTGGGACGAGGCCCATCGAGATGGCGTCGAATAGGTGGAGGCCGCCGATTGCGACCGGCCACCCGACGAAGACCATCACGGCGGCCTTTCCGATCTCCCACAGTTTCGCCTTCCCTTCGCGGGTATTCTCTCGTCCGGCGACACTCATCGCCTGCATAGTCAACACGACAATGGCGAGAGGGGCTAGTGTCCAGAATAGCCACCATGCGCCGGACCAGAGGCCGCCCTCGGGTGCTCCCCACGTCGCGGGGTCGGTAGTGCTACCAGGTGCGTTGATACCGAACACGAGGTGCTGGAACGCATCCAGAACATCACCGATACCGTTCGCGAACGACTCGACAAACCCGGCGAACGCCTCGGTGACGAACTCGACCGGGTCAATATCCAACTCGGGAACGACGTTTCCCCCGCCACCACCGCCACCATCGCCTCCACCACCACCATCATTTGGTGGTGACCCGCCACCGCCCGAAGGTGGGCGGAAGCCACCACCGCCGACACGAGCGTTGTTACTCCCGGTCATCTATTGAAATTAAAGATTGAGTCAGCCGAACAGCGATACTATTGGTCCTCATCGTTGCCCCCTAGAAGGGGACACCGACGATGACCGTTCCAACGACACTCCACGAGGACGGCGCAAGGCAGGATACCGTGTTCATGCCCATAATTTCCGTGACCCCTGCGGCGAGTGCCGGAATGAACACACCGGAGAAGGTCGTTCCAGCGTCGACGAGTTGCTGTTTACCCTCGTGCTGCTGGCCCTGCTTGGTCGAGTTCATCTTCTCCATCGCAGTCATGGCCTTCATCACCGCCTTGATGAACAGGTACATGGCGGCCCCAATGAACACGAAGCCGATGAGCTGACCGAGACCGGTTCCGCACATGGCATCGCCAAACTCGCCCAGCGACTGTGCTGCTGCACTCGTCGACCCGAGCGCTGTAACCCCGGCTATGGTCGTCAGCGCCTTGGCCTGCCGCACCGAGAGACATTCTGCGACTCTCCTCTCGAATTGTTCGAACCTCTTGTCCGCACGCTCAGCCACCTGCGCGTATAGTGGGGTAGCCTCGTCTTCGGTTGCGTCCCCATTTTCGGGGACGTCGTTTGATTCTGTCATGGTCAGTTGGTCGCGGGGTCATCGGGGCCTCACCCCCTCACCGTCTATCTAATTCATGTCGTCTGTTTACCATAAAACTTGGGTACTGTGGTGTAATGGAATATTGGTGTAGCGTCCAAAGCCTAGTAGTGGGAACCACACCACACTTTTGTTATGCCAACTCAAGAACGATGCATGGCAGGGGACAATGGGACACGACCGCATTTCCACGTCAGTAATCTGATACACGGTGCTATGAAGGACCTTCGCGATGAACGCGGACTCGAAACCAACGAGGTCTACGAAATCGCCGTGTACCTCCTACTCTCGGTTGATCCTGACTCACCGTACCGGCCGCAACCCGATGACGACGAACTCGCCGCCTACCTCGACGAGCTGCTCGAAGCGGCAGAGGAGAGCACGTAAGATGTCCATGCGCTACGGACGTAGCGATCACAAAACACTATGATACCGAAGATTATCAAAGCGCCACTCGTCAAAGCCGCCCGCGTCAGTATTGACTTCATCAAATATTTCGCGGTGTTCATCGCCGCACTTGCTACCCCCACAGCCCTATTCGGTGCGGGTGTCATCGGCAAGTTCACCGCGCTCCTGTTGATGATTGTGTTGTTGCTCGTGGCGGGGAGCTACGGCAAATCCGTTCTGTTCTAACTACTTTTCGTCTGACATCTGAGCCGTCGTCCACTTTTGATAGCTGTGGCGCACGTTGCGATTGTAGATGCTTTTGTACAACTTGAACACGCCTAGACAAATGATGTCTACTCAACAGACGACTCTAGTGCAGACTCATCAACTAACTCATATAGGCCAGTACCCTCCAAATTTTTCACGATACCGTGCTCCTCAAACCGCTTCAGCCGCTGAGTAATATACTCACGACTCCACCCAATCCGACGTTCTAGAAACACTGCTGTCACACGACCTTTGTTCAGTTCTCCGAGAATCGCATTATCAGCCTCATTGAACCGAATATCAACCATATCTCTATTCGCCCAATCATCATTAATCAATCCCGTTACTTAACAACGTGAATGTATGATGTGAATTTATACGGGACTATTCATACATCAACATATGCACCGGCAGTTTGACGGTAAAGCCGAAACGACTACCACCACTAACGAAACATCGACTACTAACTGAACATGACGGACTCTACACGGCAAATGACTCTTACAGGGTCTGACGGTGAAATTACATCTCTCGAAGATATCGACTGGACATTCGAAAAAGCGGATACCCAATACCTAACACACGGACTGCACGGTTACCCTGCTCGGATGATTCCACAGATACCCGATGCACTTCTCGACTATTACCTCAGCAATGGAACTATCGAACTGGGAGATACTGTCTACGACCCGTTCTCTGGAAGCGGAACAACCGCTGTCGAAGCTCGCCTCCACGGTCTCCACGCCGAAGCGAACGATGTTAATCCATTCGCGTGCCTGCTTTCTCTCTCCAAATCTATTCCGCTCGACCTTGTAACTCTCAACAACGCACGTGAACACCTTCTCGAGGATTTGCCATCAGAACTTGAATCAGTACGAACTCAATACCAGAACGGAGATCTTACGAAACCAGACGAACTCGAAATTCGTGACGGATGGTTCCCTGAAGAACAATTGTTGGAACTTTGGCATATCCGCACTCGTATTGATGATGCCTCTGAAGAGTTTGGTGAACTCTATGCCCGGTTCTTCCGCGTGATCCTGTCTTATACCACCCGGAAAGTAAGTTACCAGCGCAACGGGGAATACAAACGGTATCGGATGCCGACTGAAAAGCGGGAAGACCACAACCCGGACGTATTCGGTATCTTCGGGAAGAAACTGAAAGAGAATATCAACCTCATGCGAGAATTCACTGAACAGGTTGATGACTCTCTCAGTACCACAATTCACTACGCAGACTCTCGGACAGCAACGGAAAATGAAGACGTGGTTGAACCGAATAGTGCAGATATAGTCATCACGTCTCCACCATACGGCGACCATTCTACCACCGTCGCTTACGGCCAATACTCCCAAGACCCCGCAATTGTTGCCGGGGAACACGGATACGACGAAATGAAAGCCGTTGATAAGAACGGACTCGGTGGGTCTAACAGCACTCTCGAGCCGATGAGTGACCTCGAAGAATGGTCACCATCGTTCGGCGCAATCATGGATGCTCTCCGTGAGAAAGACGGACGTGCGGATGATGCGATGGTTTTCGTTCGAGACTACTACGAGGTTATGAAGGAAGTCGCAAAGATTCTGAAGCCCGGTCAGCCCGTTGCATGGGTCGTTGCGAACCGGACAATGAGCAGAATCAACATCCCGACTCACCTCATCACACGCGAACTCTGCGAACACATCGGGTACGAACACGAGGTCACCCTCCCGCGGGAAATTCCCACGAAAACACTGCCGTGGGAAAATGCCCCTGAGAACGTTGAAGGTGTAAAAGGTGAGTTAATGGCGAACGAAAATATCGTGATTCTCAGATCGCCGTCCGCTTAGAGGAATTGTTCCTCATGACCCGGTGAAACATCAGTTAGTTCCCCAGTGCTGTTGAGAGCCGCCATATCCCGGGCAAAGATGGTGTTCGACCGAAGGTACAGTTTCCCCTCTGAGTTCCGAAGTCGGTAGGCAGACTCACCATCTTCTTTCTTCGTGTCTTCCGCTTTGACTCCTGCTACGGTTTCTGGTGGTGAATACGCAACGTTCGTTGTGTCGCTCCATGCAGGCGTCTGATTATTCTCGAATAGGATCCCGTTCCGTACCTCGCTGTAGTCGTTGAAGAATCCAAAGAGAACCCAGTATTGGTCGTTCTTACCGACCGCCCTCCCAACTCGCTCACGAGCCGCTGTTGATTTCACTTCAACAAACCTCTTGTCGCCATCTGCATCGTAGACAATCAGGTCAGAGTCGTTGTTGGTTTTCTCGCGGAAATCGCAGTCAGAGTCTCCCTCTCCTAATTCTAATCCGTGACTCTGCAACACTTGTGAAGCAAGTTCTTCATTTGCATTTCCGGCACTACTCTGTCCCCCTTGTCGCATTGACTCCTGACGCTGAGGGAGAATGGTTACTGCTTCTTTCGCAATCGCTTCAGCAACATCGGCAACAAGTTCATCTCTTGAATCATACTCTGAGGCGTCTATGTCCGGACACGCCCTGTTCTGAAGTTCTTGTTTGGTCGCTTCGAAATACTGGTTTGAACGGTTCTCACCTATCTCAACGCACGCTTCTTGGACCGTATTAAGCGTCTCACTTGTCACGTCATCAGCACCGACATGATCCAAAGCCATGTCTACCCAAATATCGGCTCTCGGGATGCGTCCAACAACGTGATACCACACAGAATTGTCGTAGGTTGCGAGTTTATCTAAACGGTCTTTGTGCGTTCCAAACGCATCATCGTCGTTGGGGTCAACATTGTACCCATACTCCTCATAGGCGTGTTCTAGAACGTGTTCAAACGCAATGGGACGGTCGTAATCGCTGATCGCGTCCGCTAGAGCCACCATATCGTTGTATATGCGTGATTTGAGGCTTCTTTGTCCAATGGCATCCCGGAAGGAGTCCTTATCTGGCAGGTCGATTGTAGAAGTGGCGTTAAAAGTCATCGAGCGTGTTCTGTGGAGAGCTGGTTTTTCGCGTGACTGGAATCTCGTCTAATTCGGTGTCATCAAGCAACGATACCCTCTCTTCAAAGGCTTCATCCAAACGACTCTCGTCCATTATCCGCCACGCTGTTCCTCGGTTCCGGTTTGCCCCCGATTCTTTCAGGTGCATCCGGAGATCGAGTGTGATGACGCCTTCGCGCATCAGGTTCAGGAACGCATTAGCGTCAAACCCATCGAGGTGGTAGGCTTGGTTGTACCAGAAGTGTTCAGTACCGTCAATTCGCTTTGTATCGGCGAATACCATTACCAAAGCTGGAAACTTATCCTCGAACCGGTCCTGAAGAAAGTCAAGTGGGTAAGTCGCACAGACCCCTACATCCTCATGAACAACGGAAACAGAGGTTTCGTCGTAGTCTAAATAGAATCCCTTGTTATTTGGGTTGTCTGGTCGAATCGTGACTTTGAGGGCTTGCCTACCTTTGTCGTCAACGTATCCGAGTTCATTGACCATCTTCGTCCCCCAAAATGGTCGCTCGCTGCGCGGAGGCTCCTTAGTAAATAGTGTGGTTAGACTGCTTGACCCACGTCGCATAGTCTTGAGCTCGACGCCAACTGCGTCTGGCCCCGGTATGTTGTTCTCTTCGATGCCAAGACGGTCTTCAAGTGTCTTCCCTATGCCCGTGTTCCCCTTCCGATGAGTTTCGATGTATCCTGCCTGTTTGATCTCTCTCAGACGGGAAACGAACTCGTCGAACGTCTCCATTTACTAGAGGAATCTCTGACAGAAGCAGATAATATCACACTATTAATATAGTGAATTAATAGAATGACTTCACATCATAAATGTAAGCTTGTCATACATATGCTGCATAGTGTTGATGGATGCTTACCTTGCGATTCAATGTGGGATGGTATAAGATGATATTTAATTCACTAAATACAGATGAATGACTGCTCTGCTTTTTGAGAGAACAGTTATATCAGCGAATTCTGTTCTACATAAAATGTCTTCAAGTTGAAAAAACAGCATTTAAAACATAATTGGTAAATGAAATTGTTTAAAATACCGAACTGTCCACGGCTTAAGGCAGTTGGTCGCGGACACACGCTCCGTGCCTCACCACGGAGTTTTAAACGCTACCCAAAAACAAAACGAGAATAGTCGACTTCGTGGCGAATGGAGTGTTTTTATCCGTATTTGTCGGTGTGGCGGTTTCTACCTTGATCTCGTCAGTCGTGACTCTCCTCGTTGAGTTCACCGTGTAGCCGGCATAAATTACACTTAACCGTTATAACTCAATGGAGTAAGTTATAAATTGTTGGCGGTGTGAGTAGAATACGTGATGGCAGCAGAACGCAGTTCCGACGAACGCATCGAGACTAAGACCACGCCCGTCGTCGACATTGACGATCCTCGTGCCGACCTCATCGGCGCGGTCGAGCGCTCGTTGCCCGAGGCCGTCCACGAGTTCCTCGGCTTCCACAACGCGGATGAAGCGTTCTTCGAGTACGGCGCGGTCCCGCCGATGAACCAGCAGAGACTCATCGACACGGTGTTCGGTGTCGTTGAGCAGACTGACTGGAAAGTCGCGACGGTCCAGACCGACCACAAGAACATCGTCCTCCACCGCGAGTAACGCACCTCGCCGCTACTTTCTCCGGTTCGTCTCACCGCCAGCGTATACGCTCGCGTATATGCGTCGTCGCTGGCGACCGCTCGCTGATCCGCGAGCGACAGCCTGCGCTCGACGTCGTCGACGAGGTCGCGAAAAGAGTCGGTGGTCGGTGGTCGGTGGCCGGTCAGACCAGTTGGTCGCAGTCGAGACAGACGGGGTCGCCGTTAGCGTCGGCGCTCATCGCTCACTCCGCGCCGCTTGGAGGTCGTCGCGCTTGATGCGAGCGATGTTCCGCACCGCCGAGACGCCCGCGACGTGGTCCTCTTGCGGGGGCATCGCGGTCCCGGTCGGGACGTAGCCGAAGTGGTCGAACGGAATGTCGGGCGCGAGGTCGTCGTCAAAGTCCTCGATGCGGGTGACGGCCACCTCGCGGTTCTCGCCGTGGGTGCGCTCCAGTTCGACGAGGTCGCCCACGCTCGGGCTGTTCGTGTTCCAGTCCCACTCCTCCCACTCGTCGTCGGTGTCGTCGTCAGCCTGCTCGACGTCGTCGCGAGTCGTGACGTCGCACCCGCGAGCGGTCGCGGCCACAGCATCGTCGGGGAACTCGTCGCCGCCCGATGCGTCCTCGGGGACGTCCTCGACGGTAATGTCGACCGCGCCCTCCTCCTCGAACGGGCGCGTGTTCAGGTGGTAGAACCCGTCGTCGACGAGTTCGTGCCCGACGCGGTCGACGGTCGGTGAGAACGCGCTGTCGACGTCGACGACGACGGTGTACGTGTTCGCGTCGTCGGGGCCGTAGACCGCGCTGATGGCGTCGTCAAGTCCGAGGATATGTTCGCGCGTCTGCTCGCGAGCCTCGTCGTCTGCGAGTTGGTGAGCGTTCTCTGCGTCTGCGTCAACATCGGCGTTGTTGTCTACTGCCATCACATCTACTACATATAGGCCCATATTAATAAAACTTACAGTATAGCGTAATAGATTCAACTATCAGAAAATAGAACGTCTCCGTCGCGGTTGTACCGACTATGTCTCGCGACGGTTTTCAGCGGCGTCAAGTGCGTCAGAGAGGCGCGTCCGCGCTCGCTTGACGCTTCGGTGGTGCGAACCGGGTTGGTCGAGGATGTTCGCGTGATAGCGGAGTGCGTCGTTGAGTTCTGTGGCGTCGACGGCGGGGAGACTCACTTTCCGGTCGTCGTCGTCAGCGTGGTCAAGCACCTGCTCGACGCGGTCGATAGTCGTCGCGAGGTCGTCGCGCTTTGAACTCGCCTTACTCGCCTGTTCGCAGACGAGGTCGGCCACGTCGAGAGCTGTCGCGACGGCCATCCGTTCGACGAACACGTCACGCCCGCACTCGGAGCGACGCACCTTCAGTTTCGTTGCCGCGTGGTTCGCAAAACAGTTGACAGCGTCGCGAGCGTCGTCGATAGTTTCGCACCAATGGTCAGCGGCGATGTTCTTGTGGCGCGCGACGTGCGGCGAGTGGGACCCATCGGGTGCGTCCGGGTTGTGAAGCGTGACCGCCCACTGGTCGTCTCGAGGGTCGTAGTCGACAACGAGGGTGAACTCCTCAGAGAGTGTTGGCGGCGTGTTGATAGTGTCTGCGAATGCACGAGCGCACTTCGGTGATTCTTCGTCGACGCTCCAATCAGCGGGGAGGTCAACGAGCGCGGCGATACTGCGCGTCAGACTGTGATTCTCTGCTGCCATCACATCTACAACACGTATCCTCAACCACTTATTACTTACGCTATAGAGTAACCTCTGGGTGGCATATACGTTTACGTATATGCTTGCGAAAGACCTGCTAAAAGAAGGTAATCTGGTGTTTCGCTATTCGGTTTCGTAGAGGTCGTCGACACCGAGGAGTTCACGGGCGCGTGCCTTCAAGACGAGACGTAGCGAGTGAACCGCGTTGTGGGCGTCGTCGCGCATCTCTTTCGTAGCGCCTTCGGATTCGAGGCATCCGCCGTACAGCTGTGCTTGCTGGAATAGATAGGCGTAGGCGGCGAATTTCTCGTCCGTAGCGAGCGTCTCAACGCGCTGTTCGCGGATTCCCCAGTCGCTTGCGAGGGTGCGTGCCGCGCGAATCGACTCTGTACGGTTCATTGGCGCACCTCCGGGTTGCGTTCAATGACCTTGCGAACACGGTCTTGGATGACCGAGCGTTCGCACCCATAGGAACAGACTGCTTCAGAACTTAGCAGAACGTCCCGTCTCGCGTCGCTCGTGTAAATCTGTCCACAGCCCGGACATTGGAAGGGGTCGCCGCACTCGTACTTCTGAACGCCCTTGACGCCGGTGTAGACCGCGCCGCAAGCGAGCGCCGTATCAAGGTGGTAACTGCGGTAGGTCGTGCGCCGCGTCTCATCATCTTCTGAGTTCTTGACGAACTCGTAGACCGGGCCGTGGCCGTCGTCGAGGTCGTCGGTGCGCCCGACCAACACGAGTTCTGTGTTGGTGGGGAGTTCGAACGTCGCTCCGACTGTGAGGTCGTTCGTGTTCTGCGCGTCTTGGTCGCAGTTGTCTACTGCCATCACGTCTACTACTCATGCCCCCACACACTTATTATTTACGCTATAGCGTAATTACAGGGGTGTCTGGATGTTGGTTCCGATGATGAAAACCCCCGCATACTGTATGGAGAAAGGTCATTACACGGGGTTTTAGGCGTATATGGATTTGTATATGCGCGGTGAGCGTCGAGTGTGGCAAAAGAAGGAGTAGCGACCGATTTGGGACGTCGTCAGTAGGCGTCGAAACAGGGGAAGCCTATGTCGCTCGTGCAGCACGAGCAGTCGCACTTACCACCGTCAGTCTGGAGTTCGTCGTCGTCGAGGTCGAGTTCGTTAGGGTCGTTCGTGGACAGAACGTCCATCTCCTTTGGGTCGAGTTCCATCGCGGCCCGGAGCAGGTGGCGGCAGTTATCACAGGGGTCCTGACACGGGCAGACCCAGTTGAGAAGGTCAACGGGGTATTCGCTATCGCTCTGGTAGGAGTAGACCGTTGCCATACCGGGAGCGGTGTATTCGACCTTCATCATGCCAGTTGCGCTTTCTAGTCGACTTTCGAGTTGACTGTCTACTGCCATCACATCTACTACATAGTGCCCCGACCACTTATAATTTACCCTATAGAGTTATATCTCCATTGCGTAAGCATTAAGTGAATGTGCGCATATAGTAGTATATGTGATGGCGGCAGAAAATCACGAACTCGCGCAGAAGTACCGACCCGAACTAAGCATTGACGACGTGGTGGACGTCGAGACCGCGATTGACCGCTACCAGCACTTCGACCGTTACGAAGTCGTCGACCCGTGGGACAACGATTCGCGTCTGCTCGCTACGATGACGGGCGGGTCTGTGACAGTCGCTCAGGAACTTGACGACGGCTCTCATCTCGTTACGCTCGACTACGACGACCTCAACGCGATGGTTTCCGACGACTGCGGTAAGTTGAACGGTCATCCCGGTGAGTGGACTAAGACCGGGCGCACGGCGAAACCCCTCTCACGGTGGGAACGTGACGACCGCGAGCAAACGACCTCGCAGGTCATTGCCATCTACCAACAGAAGTTCACTCACGAACACGTCGCGCGTCTCACGGTCGTCGACGCCGCGGAACTGCTTGCACACTTCGAGTGGGGTGGCCGATGACCGCTACCGAGTAGGAGAACCAGTAGTTGGGTTCTCAGCCCTCTCTTGTTTTGATACCACCCGAGAGCGACGCTCATTGAGGTACACTACTCATCCTCACGAAGATTACGCCATACCGTAACTATTATTATATTGGCTATCCATGTAGTAGATGTGATGGCAGTAGACACCGACAACTCAGGCCGGGCCGTTTCAAACGAAACCGACGCACCATTCAGTCCTGCTGACGACGCCGCAGAGATATTCACTATCCCCGAGTCGTGGGCAGAACACGGTTCGCACCCTCCGCTCCATAACGACCTCGGAGAGTCGCGGTTCTTCGCAACGCGAGTCGTTGCACACCCGGACTACGACGAGATTTTGGTACGGTACTACTCTCCCGCGAAACGGTCGACGGTGACGCGCGGCTACGAGGCTGTGGAAGTTGATGGGTCGCTTGTTCCGAAGGTCGTCGTCGAGAAGGGGCCTAAGTGGTTCCGAGCGTCGATTAGTCACAGTCACCGCCGTGCGCACGACCTAGACTCTCGTGTCGATACGGACATCGTCGCAGACATATACGGTGACGCCGCGGTCCACGGTATGTTTAGGACCGAGGATGTTCTCTAACTGACGGCGCGGGTCGACCTTTCTTTCGACGTCCCAGTAGATACTCGCCAGTACAGCCCACTAAATCCTGAATCTGTGCATATACGTTTTCATATATGCGAGCAAACCAATTCAATAATTACGCCATGCCGTAACTAATAAGTAGTTGGGAGTTCATGTTGTAGTTGTGATGGCAGTAGACGATTGCGGTGCGACCGACGCACAGGACGAAACTGAACTGGAGACACCAATCAAAGTCTCGTGGACTGGTAAGGCCCGCTCGAAGGCGTGGGGGCATTTTGTCGATTTTGACGCCGAACGCTACACGCTCGCAGCGCGGACGCTGGAACGACAGAAAACGAACGTCGTGGTCAACACCGTTGAGGAGGCCGAGGCTTTAGTCGGCGCACTCGACCGCTACGTCGGCGGCGGCGGCGGCGCAGCTGGTCGGACGTGGATGAACAAAGCGATGGACAAAGCGTTCCAGCGCGTGCAGGCCGAAGTCCGTGACGCACTCTCCGAAGCCGAGACGCATCCCCGCAGTGATGACAAATGACGCCGATAGCCCCCAGCAAACGTGGCGGGCCTTGTACGCCCGATGAGCGCGTCTGTGCCCGCTGTACCGAGATTCACTCGCGGGACGACCTCTACTGTTCGAGGTGCGCTGACGTCCGCTAATACTCTCGAATCGAACCGTCTCGACGCAATCCGATTTTTTCAGACTATTACGCTATAGCGTAAGTAATAAGTTGCTGGCGGTGTGTGTTGTAGGTGTGATGGCAGAGACGAGCACCCACACGATTGCACCGAGCGAACTCACCACCGACGATATTTCCCAGGGCGACACGGTCACGCTCAAGTTCCATTCCAACGCGAAGTGTCAAATCCTGTTCCGCGAGTTTACCGTCGATAGCATCAAGAGCAACTACGACGGTTCGGTCGATGAGCTACTCGTTACCTACTCCGGTGGGACGGGCAAGCAGTACCGACTGATGGCCGAGTGGGAAGGTGCTATCTTCAACAACGATGCTCGCGGTCGCATCTACGAACTCGGAATGGTCTACCAGTTCTGTTTCGACGAGGACGACGAGGGGCCACGTTCGGTCGACACAGAGACGACCACGAGCGCGGTCACGCGGTCACCGACCGGCGCGACGCTTGCCATCGAAACGATTGGGATTGAGGGGATCTCCGAGAGAGTCGGCACGGCTCACGTCGTCGACCCTGAGACGCACGACCCGTTCTGTGGCAGTCGCGGAGTCAAGCAGAAAATTCAGACGGACCATCGCGAACTCTTGGAGGTCGATGCGCTCGCTGACGAACTCAACGTCTGCTCGAATTGCCAGCGCTCCGCGTTCGCGGGGGATGACTACATTAGTCCCGACGACCTGTTCCGACGTGCCCGCGACTGGACCAACGACGACTTTCGAGGCGACTGGTTCGAGGTCGAGATGGCGAACGGTGACGTTCGCACAGCCCGACTTCGACACGGGACGAACGACAGCAACGCCGAACACCACCATCTGACGTTCGTGATCGACAGCACGCCCATCCAGAACTGGATAGTAACCGACACCGGCGAACTGAAAGTGACCATCCACGAGTGCAATGCTTACGCTGTCGAAAACCCGGTCTACGGTCCAACACGACGGTTCCGTGACGCGAAGCGGCAGGTCGTCGACGTGCGCCCTGTCGACGACGTCGACGATAACAATGACCAGGAGCAGAAGGCCGGCAACGACTCCGGCTCAGAAGTCCATCTCATGACTGACGGCGGGACGGCGACACGTCAGACAGCTCTCGACAAGACCAATGAGTCGCCGTTCCCGGTGAAGATTGAGTGGCGCAAGGCGATTCGGAAGCGGTTCGAGGACTACCTGTTCGACCGTTGGGCCGCTGACGCTATCGACGATGCAACCTACCTCGCGGTGGATGAATACAAGACGCTCGTCGACGTGAGCGGCCGCGAGGTCGCCACAGAACTGCGCGATGAACTCTCGCGAGCTCTGACCTGCGATGAGTTTGAGATTGGCAAAGGGACTGAACTGCGCTCGATAACTCGGGTGCGTGGCGAACTCAACGATGCGCTCGATGACAGCGAAGACCCGCCACGCAAGCGACTGATGACAGGCGAACTATAGCTGAGTCGTACGGGCTTCGGTCGACAGATGGCCATCCAGCAACCTGAAACGTCTCGATGGCTCTGTTGAATCCCTCAGGCGCTGATAGTTTGCTGAGGCCGTGGTGAATACAGAGCGCGAATCGGTCACGGGTTCGGCACCTGCTGTGAGAATCGAATCGCTCAGAATAGGCAAACACTGTAACACACCAAGTTGTCTTAATAAGAATCCCCTAGGCAGAGCCTCCGTCAGTCAGTAAAACCAGCATTTGTTCGGTTCGGTGATAGGCAACTCAGTGTGTCTAAATTCTCGTAATTTTCGGCCTTGATGAATTGTCGTACAAGAATCCGCCGGAACAACCACAAGGTCGCCTCATAGTCAAGATTCAATTCCTGCGAATCAACCTTTTCATCTCCGTGAAGAACAAAATTTCTTGACTTAGAGTAAAAATACTCGGGTATCCTATTCGGATCCGAACCATCCAAAGCATCGTCTGTAAACGTTCCTGAGAACTCCGCCAAATCCTCGAACTCCACCCCCAATTTGTCAATAAGATTTTTTATTTTATGCGCTGTTTTCCCACTCTCCTTATCCCGAGCTCGATGACCTTCAGCTAACTGTTCAATCCCAGATGCAAGTGACGCCATTCGGGCATCTACCGTTCGTCCGTAGATCAACGCATCGATATACCAACTAATCGCACGATTAAATGTCTCCTCATCAAGTTCGTCTAAATACGTTTCATACCCGTCGTTAAACAATACACGAGCTTCACTCCGATTCGGAAATGGATGCCTGGTATGCGCGCAACCGACACTTTGGCGATAATCTGTAATCCATGACTCACATCGCCACGATGGGGATCTCCCATCGATTGTTGTGATGCTTGCACGTATAGGTGCGGGGAGAACGCCTTGTAAAACCGCGAACAACCGCATCAGTGGCTCTATCCGTTCTAACGCGCGCTGTAGATGGATCCTCGGCGGGCAATTATCATGCTGCTCAACGATTAGCTTCGACGTTCGCACCGGTTGCTTGCGTTCTTGAATAAGATCAATACGATTCCTGTGATTATTTACTGGTTCAACATTGACCTGCCAAGAGTCACGTTCTAATATCGGTCGGTCTCGCGGTTCTGATCGAGGTTGAGGAAGATATTCAGCGTTCAACAAATCGATTTCAACCGTGACACTGCTACCAATGAGAGGTTCGTTATTGTGAGAGTCAATTTGTAGGCGTCGGGGATGAAGTTGTGTGATTTGGGTATTTTTCCACTGGAATCCCTGACGTTTCATGCCAATCCGAGCATCAAGAAGAGTTATCTCACCTCCCTCGGCCATTTCTGCGTGAAAATCTTCCTTGGGAATTGATTTATTATCTCTCACACTCTTCTTGAAATGTTCTCCTGCTTCTGGTGCTTCAAAGGTACCTACTGATTCGCCACCAACGGTGCCGTTTTCATACAAAGTGAACTCCACCTCCCCGCGTGAGTTGTAGGCATCTACAGTAGCAGTGACGCTATCAATACTGTCATCGAACATTTGTTAGTGGCAAATCAACAGGCTAGGTTATATTTCTGAGGTAAAACTAGCTCGAATACGAATAAGGTTGCGTTAAAATGTCAGGTTCGGAGAGGTTCAACAGAGTAGTCTCGATTTTTCGCCGAGTGTTACTCTATACCGTAATTAATAAGTAATTAGCTGTGTGAGTAGTAGACGTGATGGCAGTAGACAGCTGCGATACGGCAGACGCATTGTTCGAGGGCCGACCAAGTACGACGACGGAGAGTGAGAACTGATGCCCGAACGTACCTGCGAGAACGATGGGTGTCACGAAACAATCACCTACGGTGTAGAGGAACGCATCACGACGCGCTACTGCTGTTTTGAGTGCCGAGACGAGGACGAGAACAGAGGAGTCTACATGACTGCGGAGCAGGCGGAAGGCCGGCGACGTCGACGCCAACGGCGCGGCTGGTAGACAACACACCCTCCACTTTCCATGTCCACAACACACAACAGCCATAGCGCCAGCACTACCGACACCGATGCAGACGACCCCGCCCATCGCGCGGAGTATGTCGCATTTCTCCATCGCAACCCGTTCGCTCTCGATGCGTGGCAACTGGGGTTCGCGACAGGGATACGCGAAGACACCAGCGTCCAAAACGACCGCTTTGTTGGAACCGAGGTCCCAGTCTGGATGCTCGATAACAACTTTCGCGACCCGAACATCGACCGTTTCTGTAACGCTGTCGAATATCATGACCCCGAAGTAGCTGTCGTCGCTGACGTTGCTGACGTGACAGCCGCTCGTGACGCAGTCGCACTCGCTCGCGACCTCGCTGACGAGTTCGACCTGCTCCCTATCGTCACACCAAAGTCGCGTGACGCGCTCAACGCACTCCCTAACGATATCGTCGCTGGCTACCCGAACGGCTACTCAACGACGGTCGCAACCGACTACTCGCGACCGAGCGACTGGCACGGGCGCGACGTGCATATCCTCGGTGGGTCACCTCCACGAACGTGGTCGGCCATTCGGTCGCTGACGACCGCGACTGACGACCAGTCCTCATTGACCGACTACGGTATCGGGTGCGACGAGACGGCGAACATCATCGGTATTGACTGGAACGGTCTACATGGGGTTGCCTACCACGGCGAGCGCTGGACTAAAAGTCAACCCCACTACGTCCGTGCTGACGAGATGAGTATCCGCGAGACGGTACGCTCTGGTCTACACAAGGTTCGGTCATACTGGTGCGACCGCGGTGTGTGGCCGTCGACGACGCCACGGGAGGCGACCGGCGACACCGCCCACGACGTGACTGTCGACGACGCAAGCGACCTGCCCTGTCCAACCTGTGGACAGAGGCCAACTGACCCTGTCGTAGTCGAGTACGAGTGTGGTGTGCGTGCCTTCTGCTCTACACCGTGCCGCGACCACTACGAATACACAATGGCCCCAACACCGGTCAGCGCTGTCGAGACTTACTGCGGGATATGACAGTATCTACACCACCGTTCTCTTTCCCTCGGGGGTAGGGTTCAAGCCGACAAAGCACCGTCCACCGCCGTCGACTATCTATTTCTCTCCCCAAAAATTACGCTATGGAGTAACTTATAAGCAATAGGAGTGTATAGTTGTATTTGTGATGGCAGCAGAGACGGACGCCACGACGGACGCACAGTTCACGACCGGCCTGACGCTCATCGAGCGCAACGTCGACGGCGGCGGGAGCGTTCCCGACAAGACGCGCACTTTCGAGAACGCGGGCGAACTGCTCGAACACGACAACTCGATGGGTGGCCTCTGGTCCGACTTCGCCGCGATTCTCGACAGGCGGGCGTGGTCCGACGTCACCGAGAACGACGACGTCGAACTCGTGCGCGTCATCGTCCCCGGCTGGTTCGCGAACCTCAACGACAACGACGCGCTCCGCGACGCGCTCATCCGCGCGACTGACTGGGACGGTCACGACGCTGGCACGGCCCGCGCGTGGGCGATTCGTAACGTCGAGCAGGACGAGGGCAAGGGCGCGTACTGCTTCACCGGGTTCGCGGGCGACCTGCGCGGCCACCTCGTCGCGCCGGGCAACCAGTACGGAATGGTTTGGCCTGCTCGCTCGTGTGTTCGACTCATCGACGCCGAGGGCACGCCGCAGGAACTCGACACCGTCGAGCTCGACGCTCGCGACGCACACGAGCGCACCGACGGCGACGTCGACTGGTCCAGCGACCGCGACTGGTCCCGAGCGTTCGACGCCGCTCGCGACGACCTCGTCGATGAACACACTGCGGCCCAACCCGACTTCGACGCCGACGCCGTCCGTGCCGAACTCGTCGACACCGTCGAGCAGTACGAGGGCGACGACGCAGAGGACGCGGTCGAGTTCGCGGCGCTAATGGGTGGCTTCGGCGGCCTCAAACTCTCTCGCGACGAACTCGGTATCGTCGGTGACGAGGACACGCCCGAGGAGGTCCAGTTCGCGGCGAACGTCGGCGCGTCGAAGGCGGTCGAAGCGCTCATCGAGGGGGCCGCAGACAAAGA